>Ga0256407_10000461_pt1 | contig 97537 bp, 99 predicted proteins | sample RumenRJG_04DNA_FD_193489 | JGI IMG/M metagenome (GOLD analysis project Ga0256407, IMG submission 193489) | Bovine rumen microbial communities from Lethbridge, Alberta, Canada - RJG_04 | ecosystem: Host-associated > Mammals > Digestive system > Stomach > Rumen | place: Canada: Alberta... | reverse complement strand
GTTTGCTAATCCTATCCGAATTATTTGCTGTTTGCTTGGTTTTAGAAATTGTCGGAAACTCTGCATTTCACCATTTCTGATTTGCTGCATAGTTTCTTGATTCATGTGACCTTCCGGCATTTCAGCCGTCCGGTCTATGACTCAAATTTCTACACTATGAAGTTTTCAATGTTCACGGCTTTTGCCGCTGCCCGCGTTGCCGCGAGCTTTTTTATATTACAGCATGTGCAACCCTCTGTCAACAACTTTTTTGCGTGTTTTTTAAAGTTTTTTCACGGTATTTAAAACACCTCCCGGCGGCTTAACCAAGAGGTGTTTCGGTCTTTTTTTCACATACTATATTTAGTGGTTCGGCGATCAGATGAGCTCAAGAAATGCTTCGATTTCCTTCTGGGTAGTTCCCCAGCTCGTCACCAGTCTGATGCACTGATGGGTCTCCGTAACGACCGGATAAGTCTCGAACATGACCTTCGTCGCGAGGAATTCTGCGAGATCTTTAGGGAACATAGCGAAGACCATGTTTGTCTCCTGCGGAACATAGAATTCATATCCTTTCTCCGCTATGCCTTTTGCCAGCATATTCGCCATGCGGACAGCATGAGCTCCCAGGTCCAGATACCTGCCGCCTTCAAGGAGCGCGTCGAACTGAACTCCCATCAGTCTGCCCTTTGCGAGAAGACCTCCGCGCTGCTTGACGAGAAAACGCATGTCTTCCTTCAGATCGTCGTTTATGATTACAAGAGCTTCGCCGAACATGGCGCCGCACTTCGTTCCTCCGAAGTAGAAGGCGTCGCAAAGCTGAGGAAGGTCTGTGAAATCAGTATTGTTTTTATCGCTGGCCATTGCCATCGGAAGGCGCGCGCCATCCAGGTACATGTAGAGGCCGTGCCTGTTGCAGCACGCGCGGAGAGCCATAAGCTCTTCCTTTGTATATACGAGTCCTGTCTCAGTTGACTGTGAGATGTAGATTGCCTTCGGGAGAACGTAGTGCTCGTCCTCATGAAAGATCATCACTTCATCTATGTCTTCAGGTCTCAGCTTGCCGTCTCTTGTCTTCACGTGATTTATCTTGTGTCCCGTCGCTTCTATCGCTCCTGTCTCGTGTACACAGATATGTCCGCTGTCAGCGGAAATCACGCTCCAGTGCGGTCTCAGCAGAAAGGCAGCCAGAGCCGTAAGGTTCGTGAGCGTTCCGCCCGGAATATAATGAACGTCCGCGTCGGGCCATTTGATCATCTCGCGGATCTTGTCCGCGGCTTTCCTGCAGTAGTCATCCTCACAATAACCATCGTGCAGTTCCATGTTTGTATTAACCAGGGCCTCCAGCACCGCCGGGTGCGCTCCGAGACTGTAATCGTTCTTCAGAAAAATCATTTATGTTATCCTCCCATGCAATCCTGTATGTGATTCGTTTGGGTCATTCTTCGCAGTCTGTCCTCAGGAAAAATTATATATGACAGCCCCGCTTCTCCGCAACCCAAAACATCGCGCAAAATCAATATCGAACCGCGCCGCCATATGATATAATCAGTAAGAATCTGAAACACGGAGGAAACAATGGCAGTAAAAGTAATCGATGTAAACGTAGGCGTATTTGATGAGAACGACAGAATCGCCGATGAAGTGAGAGCCTATAACAAAAGCAGGGGAACGAGGATGATCAACATAATGGCCTCCCCGGGAGCCGGCAAGACAACCACCCTGCTGCGCACCATAGACGCTCTTAAAGATGAATATAAAATAGGTGTAATGGAAGCCGACATCGAGGCGTCCGTCGACGCTGAAAAAATGATAGAGGCCGGCGTCAGCTCCATTCAGGTCCACACCGGCGGCGAATGCGCAATGGACGCCAGCATGGTGCAGCAGGCGCTGAAAGAATTCGATACCGACGGCATCGATCTGCTTTTCATGGAAAACGTGGGTAATCTGGTCTGCACAGCCGAGCAGGATACAGGCGCTGATTATAATGTAGAAATTCTCTCAGTTCCTGAGGGCGACGACAAGCCCCTCAAGTACCCGCTCATGTTCTCGATCTGCCAGTGCGTACTGATAAATAAAATAGACACGCGAAACTGGTTCAGCTTTGATGACGAAGCAGTTAAAGAGCGCATTCACCGGCTTAACCCTGACGCGGAAGTCATCTTCCTCTCGAGCAAGACCGGTGAAGGCTTCGATCAGTGGCTCGACTGGCTGCGCAAAATATAATCCATCAGGAACTGGGCGCCCCGCACCAGATCATCTTCATCTGTGTCTTCTTCAGGCACGTGGCTGCGTCCGTTTATGCTCGGCACGAATATCATGCCCGCGTCAGTGAATGGCGCCAGCATGGCAGTATCGTGAACCGCGCCGCTGTCCATGACTTTATATATTATGCCCTGCTCTTCGGCCAGAGCCGCCATCCCTTCAATTACCTTTCTTGAAAACGGTATGGCTGAAGAATCGGCAACGTCCCGAACAGCACATTCAACACTACGACCGTCCGCGATTTCGCAGACGGTTTTTCTTATCCTTTCAACCGCGTCAGATGTGTGCCCGTCATCGTTGCTCCTTATATCGACAGTGAATCTGACCGAATCAGGTATTACGTTCGAGCCGCCCGGACTGACGCCGACTTTGCCTACGGTTGCGACCACGCCGCAGCCCATGTCAAGGGCGATCCTTTCGATGGCAAGCACCGCTTCCGCAAAGGCGCTCATGGAATCTCTCCGTCCCTTCATCGGGGAAGCTCCCGCGTGATTGCCCAGACCCGAGTATGTCACTTCAAGCACATGCATCCCAAAGACAGTATCCACTATGCCTATCTGAAGCTCCTCGGAATCCATGACGGGACCCTGCTCGATGTGAAGCTCCAGCGCGCATTCTATGTCCGCCGGATTGACAGCCAAAGACAGACTGCCGCCGCGCGCGTCCTCCGTCAGGTATCCGCATTCCTCCAGATGATCCTTCAGGCTTGCGTCGCTGTCATCGACAAGAGATATAAGGTTGTCCGCCGTGTATTTGCCCGTCAGGAACTTGCTCCCCGTCATCGTCGAGCCGAATACCGACCCTTCTTCCTCAGCGTAAACAAGCAGGGCCGCATCTGAATCCACTCCGTTTTCCGCGAATGTGCGCAGGACTTCCATTCCGCTCATTACTCCGTAAATCCCGTCGAGCCATCCTCCATTGCGAACGGTATCGATGTGCGAACCAATGATCAGGCTGCCTTTGCTCTCCGGCGGGCAGACGCGGATGTTTCCTACGGAGTCCGTTTCCATGGAAAACCCGTACTCGTCCGCGATACGGGCCAGATATTCTCTGGCCCGCCCGTCTTCTTCAGTATATGAAAATCTGGTCACTCCCTGACCGGGAGTTGCTGTGATTTCCCTGAGGTGTTTCAGATCATCAATCAGTCTCTGACCGTTTATCTTCATTTATATTACTCTCCTTATCAGCTAACTGTATTCTGTCTCGAATCTGCCCATCCGAATTTAGTCCTCAGGCTTGTACGCCGCACCGAAAGGTTCGCCCGCTACGAACTTGCCCTGACCTTTGTGGCCTACATACTCAGCATTGTCTACTATGACTTCGCCTCTAAGGAACACCGTCTCAGGACGGCCCTTCTGCTCGAAGCCCTCGAAGGCTGAGTAGTCGACGCCTTCCGCGCTTGTCTCTGCCGAGATGACTCCTCTGTATTCAGGATCGTATATTACGATGTCCGCGTCGAATCCCGGGGCCAGCTGGCCTTTGCTTGTGAGACCGTTCGTCTTTGCCGGCATCGTCGCGTACAGATCGACCAGTCTGCTCGGTGAGATTTTTCCCGTCTCTACGCCGTATGTCCAGAGAACTGTAAGTCTGTGCTGCAGGCTCGGCGCCCCGTTCGGAATGTCGGCGAAGGACTTGCCCTCTCCGTATCCCATGTGCTTCTGCTCTGCGTAGTCGAATCCGCAGTGATCCGAACTTACCGCGTTGAGCCACTTGCGGTCAACTGCTTCCCACAGTGCGTCTCTGTGTTCCTGCGTTCTGAGTGCCGGCGAGCATACATACTTGGCTCCTTCGTAGCCCGGCTTCGCAAGATCGGATTCATCGAGAGTCAGGTAGTGAGTACATGTCTCTCCGAATATTCTCTGTCCTTTAGCGTAGGCGTCCTTAATCTCCTGCAGGGCTTCCTTGCATGTTACGTGAACGACATAGAGCGGCGCGTCTGCGAGCTCTGCCAGATAGATCGCGCGCCTGGTGGCTTCCGCTTCAACGACCGGAGGTCTGGACACCGCGTGATAGTACGGTCCAACCTTGCCCTCGGCGATGAGCTTCTTCGTGAGCACATCTATCATGTCCGCGTTCTCCGCGTGCACCATTATCGTAACGCCGGCTTCTTTACCTTTCAGCATGGCGCTCAGGATGGCGTCGTCATCCGCGTGGAAGAACTGGCCCTTGTACGCCATGAACAGTTTCATCGTAGGATATCCGGCTTCCGCCAGCTTAGGAATTTCTTCGATTACTTCGGGACGCGGGTCTGTCATTACAACGTGGAATCCGTAGTCGACCATTGAGATGCCTTCCGCGTCGGACTTTTTATAATCCTCAAGTGACTCAACAAGGCCTTTGTCCTTCACCTGATTTACAAACTCTATTACAGTAGTCGTTCCGCCTAGAGCCGCCGCGTTTGATGTTTCGAAGCCGCGCACCTTGCTGCCTTTGTACACGAACGAAAAGTGAACGTGCTGATCGATGCCGCCCGGCAATACATATTTCCCCGTGGCATCGAATACTTTGTCCACATCAGGCTCGGCATTTACGCCGATGGCCTTGATCTTCTCTCCGTCAATCAGGATGTCTCCCACGAACTGGCTGTCAGCAGTTACGATGGTTCCGTTCTTTATCAGTGTTCTCATCTTTTCCTCCTTTATATATAGCTGTTTCGCAGCTGTTTATTCCTGCTGCTTTGGTTTATCGCTTCTTATGGCTAAAGTATACCACACCACGGCTGCTCATGTGTGGTATAATCAGTCAGAAGATATCGTAATATTAGGAGGTAAACTTTTATGAGTACTGATGATCTTAAAGCAAAGGCAGAAGGCATTCTGGATGGCGGCAAAGAAAAAGCTGCGTCATTCCTCGAAGACGGCGGCAAGATGGACCAGCTTCTGGAGCAGGTCGAGGCCAAACTGGAAACCGTTCCAAAGGCAGGCGTATACCTCGCTGATGTTCCTCGCATGATCGCGCTTCTGAAGGACTACATCCAGAAAGACTACACTGATGCTCCAAAGAAATCTCTGATTTTCATCGTAGCTGCGCTTCTCTATCTGATCAATCCTAAGGACATCATTCCTGACACGGTCCTCGGAGTAGGTCTGATTGACGATGCTGCAGTAATCGCGGCATGCATCGCGCTCACAAAGAATGACCTGGATGCCTACGATGCATGGAAGGATGCAAAGGCAGCGGCGAAAGCATAAGCGGCCATTGCCCTGCGTATGTTAGAATCGGAATTTTTCAAACGAAGCAGACCGGATTACCGCAAGCTCGAATCTTTCGGATTCCGGAACAATAACGGGACATTTGAATACAGTGAGGATCTGCCGGGTGGGCAGTTCCGCGCGGAGTTTAGTGTGACCGCAAACGGCGAAGTCAAAGGCAGGGTCATCGATCTGGAAACAGACGATGAATACCTGCCTGTTCGTTTTGAGGCCAGCATCGGAAGCTTCAGCGGCCACGTCAGGGAAATGTATCTGGACTTTCTGGGCAAAATCAGAAACGCCTGCTTCGTTCCCATGCACTTCATCTTCAATCAGTCCAACCGCGTGGAAGCGCGCATCAGCCGGGAGTACGGCTCAGATGCTGAGTTTCCGTGGGAGAAATACCCCGGCAACGGCACCTTCAAGTGCAATGAAAACGGCAAGTGGTTCGCAGCGCTGCTGACGGTGGATTTCGGTAAACTCGGGGATTCAGGGGCAGCCCATCCCCACGACGAGGACGAGACCGTCGAGGTCATCAACCTCAAAGCCGACCCGGATGAAATCCCGGCTCTCATCAAAACACCTGGCGTCTGCCCTGCGTATCACATGAACAAGAAGCACTGGATCAGCGTGCTTCTGGATGACACCCTGACAGACGATCAGGTCTTCAAACTGATAGGCAAAAGCTACAGCCTTGTTTCTGAAGGAAAACCGTCTAAGGTCAAAAGCACCGGCGCGTGGATGATTCCATCGAATCCGAAGATATACGATGTGGACGCAGGCTTCATGGCCGGCGGAGGCGAAATCGAGTGGCACCAGCACAACAACATCAGGCCGGGAGATGAAGTGTTCATCTACAGTACGGCTCCAAACTCAGCTCTTCTCTACCGGTGCGAGGTCGTGGCTTCTGATCTGAACTACCACGGCATGTTCAAGGAGAGCAAAGGCTACGAACGTTCCATGCGGATCCGGCTTATCGAAAAATACCCGCCGGACAAATATCCCCTTTCATTCATAAAGGCCCACGGCGGCTCTGTAGTGCGAAGCGCTCGGAGCATGCCGAAAGAATTATATGAAGCAATCAAAAAGACCCGCTGAGTCAAGGCGGGTCTTTATTGTTACTGCTGTTTCATTATTATCTCGATCCTATCGAAGGCTTCTTTCAGCGTGTCAATGTTTACGGTACAGGCAATTCTGACGTACCCTTCGCCGCATTTGCCGAAGGCGTCACCCGGAAGCATCAGCACATGGGCCTTCTGCAGGATAAAGTCCGCGGCCTCTACGCTGCTCATGCCCATCTCCTTGATGTTGATGAACAGATAAAAGCTCCCTTTAGGCGGATAGATGACGCTCATCTTCGGAATCTCGTTGATTCTTTCTGCCGCGTAGAACATTCTCTTCCTGTACTCCTCGATCATCGGCGGCTGTACTTCATCTCTGTGCTGCAGGGCGAAGATCGCCGCTCTCTGGGACATGGACGGCGCGGTGAAAACCACGTTCTCATTGATCTGCTGAACTATCTTGATGATGTAGTCCGGCGCGATAATGTTGCCCACTCTCCATCCGGTCATGGTAAAGTTCTTCGAGAAGGAGTTTATGATAATTGTTCTCTCCTGCATCCCAGGAAGCGATGCGAACGGAACGAACGGATTCTGATAGCTGAACGCTGTGTAGATATCATCGGAGATAACGATCAGATCATACTTCTCTGCAATCTCCGCGATCTTCTCCATGGTCTCCACCGTCAGGCAGTTACCTGTCGGATTGCTCGGCGAGTTGATGACAAGCGCTTTAGTGCGCTCCGTAATCAGACTCTCAAGTCTCTCCACGTTGATCTGGAAATCCTCTTCCTCGTAGGTCGGAAGCTCAACCGGAATACCTCTTGCCAGTTCCACCTGCTGCGGATAAGGCGTGAAGAACGGAGCCTGCAGTATGACTTCATCTCCGTCATCTACAATAGCCTCCAGCACCAGGTACATGGCCAGACATCCTGACGCAGCGACGAAGACCTCTTCATCGGCAACATCCATATTATATTCTTCCTTGTAGAACCTGCAGATTTCCTGTCTCAGTTCAGGATCGCCGCGGAAGTCCGTATACTTGGTGTGCCCTGCCTTTGTATCTTCAAAGGCAGCGTTGATGATACGGATGTCTGTCGTCAGATCCGGATCGCCCAGGGAGAGATCGATGACATCATCGAATGACTTGGCCATCACGTCCGACTGTCCCATGGCAGTGCTCTGATCCTTCCAGTATCTTTTAGCTATAAACTTGTGTTTCATTCTGGTCTCCTCCTATTTCACCGCTCCCGCTTTTTTCAGCGCTTCGATTTCTTCCGCCGTATATCCCATTGAAGCAAGGATCTCGTCCGTATCCTCGCCCAGCGGGCCGGTCGGCTTGTACTCGCGTCTGCCGTAGTCGCTGAATGACAGCGGCGGCGAAGGCATCATGACTGTCGTATGTTTCTCGTCCGGAAACTCAACCGGTACCATGTAGCCGTTCTCGATGGCCTGCGGATCGCTGCTGACTTCATGCTGCTCGCGCAGAATCTCGCACGCGCAGTTGTTTTCGCTCAGGTAATCTCTCCACTCCTGAGCGGTCTTGGTCAGGAAGATCTCATTACAGACCTCGATAATATGCTTGATTGTGTCCTTTTCCTGCATGACCGTAATGCTTGCGTAGTCAGGATCTGTGGCGTACTCCGGAATGCCGAACAGCCCGTACCACTTCTCCCTGTCCATCTCGTACTCATTGCAGTAAACGCCGATCCAGCGGCCGTCCTTGCAGAGGTACGTCTGGTTGAACGGGTCGGTTGGGCGGAGAGGATCCGGGTTCATGTGCTTGTGATCGAACTGAGTCTGTACGACTCCAATCGCGTTGCACCAGATTCCGTTGGCAAAGAGAGAAATGTTGACTTTGGTTCCTTTGCCTGTTTTCTCTCTGCCGTAGAGCGCCATTAGTATGCCCGAAAGGAACGCGCTGCTGGTCGCCATGTCGCCGAAAGCGTACGTCGGCAGGAATGGGAATGAGCCTTTTGTCTGCCAGTCGCCCAGCGGACCTGACCGCATCCAGAAAGCGCTGATGTCAAATCCCGGATCGTTTGCCGCGGGGCCCTTGTCTCCGTAGCCTTTGAAGTGGGCGTATATCAGGGACGGATTCGTCTCCTTGATGGTCTCATAATCCAATCCGTTGCGTATGAGAGATTTCTCGCGCACATTGGTTATGAAGATATCCGCGCCATTGATCAGGTCGAGGAGGATCTTCTTGCCCTCGTCGGTCTTGTAGTTCAGCGAGATGAACTTCTTGTTGCTGTTGTGTATTGTAAACAGCGGATTCAGGTCATCATCGTACGGCGTGTACTCATGTACGCCGCCAACACGCATGACATCGCCGTCCAGACCTTCGACCTTGATGACTTCCGCGCCGTAGGCGCAGAGCATGCGTGCGGTGGTCGGCCCCGCCACGACGGTGCTCATCTCTACAACTTTTACTCCCTCAAGAGGAAGAGTTTTATTATCCATTGTCAGTCTCTCTTTCTTAGATTCGCGCCGGGCTACAGCTGCTCCATTGCTGCCTTTGCACCTGCGTCGAATGCGGCAACGTTCTTCGGATTGTTTTTGCCTTTCTTGTCGAAGTAATGATTCATGCCGTCTCTGACGTGATCCACATCATAGATATCCGAAGCCCCCGCCAGCGCTCCCAGCATGATGATGTTGGTGCCGCGGTGGTTGTTCAGCTCGTTTGCGATGTCCGTCGCCGGAACCTTGATGACCTTGATGTCGTCGCGGTAGGCGCGGTCCGGATTTACCAGACTGCTGTTGACGAGCAGCACGCCGCCCGGCTTGAGTCTTTCTTCGAATGTGTCGATCGCGGATTCGCTCATGGTCAGGAGAATGTCCGGCTCATAGCAATATGGACTCTGGAGATCCTCATCGCCGATTTTGACTTCGCAGTTTGCGGCGCCGCCTCTCATTTCAAATCCGTAGGATGGATACCATGAGACGTTCTTGCCATCCTCCATGGCTATGTCCGCCAGGACCATGCCTGCTACGAGAACGCCCTGTCCTCCGATTCCTGAACAGATAATTTCAATCATTACTTGTCACCTCCCTTGTCGATGAATTCTCCAAGCGGGAGATACTTGCTCTGCGTGGTCTTGATGTATTCACACGCGTCGATTTCTGACAGCTTCCAGTTGGTCGGACACATGCTCAGTACATCGATAAGGCAGAAGCCTTCGCCGTTCATGTTCTTCTGCAGAGCCTTTTTGATCATCTTCTTAGTCTTCTCTGTATTGGCCGGAGTGTTCACCGCGCCGCGGGCGAGATACGCCATATCGGTGTTGGCCAGAATCTTCGTGATGTCCAGCATGCTGCCGTTTTTCTTCTCGTCGCGTCCGAACGGTGAAGTGGCTGTCTTCATTCCGGGCAGAGACGCCGGCGACATCTGTCCGCCGGTCATGCCGAACACGCTGTTGTTGATGACAATAGCCAGAATGTTGTCGTTTCTGATAGCGCTGTAGAGCGTCGACTCAATGCCGATGCTGTAGGCGGATCCGTCTCCCGGACGGGCGATGACCAGACAATCCGGTCTGGCATGCTTAAGTCCCGCCGCTGCTACGATGGTTCTGCCGTGTGCGCTCATCACTGTGTTGTATTTCATTGCGAACTGACCGAACTGCCCGCAGGCAACGTCGTCGACGGTCAGTATCTTATTGCTGACGCCCAGTTCCTGGACCGCTTCTGTTATTACACGGCAGATGATCCCGTGTCCGCAACCCGGACACCAAGAAGCCTGCTGGTTCATGTCTATGTCTTTTGGAATCGTGAAATTCATCTGCAGCACCTCCTTAATATCTGCCTAACATCTCTTTAACATACTCGACGATCTTGAACTCGTTCATGTTGTTCCAGTATTCCCCGTAGAACTCTACCGGAATCCTGTTGCCTGTCGCGAGAACGATATCGTCCTTCATCTGTCCGAGGATGTTCCTCTCTACATCCAGAATCGCTTTGACCTTGCCGCCGGCTTCCAGTTCGTCGAAAGCCTTCTGCGGGAACGGCCACAGCGTAATCGGACGGAGCAGTCCAATCTTGACGCCCTCTTTGCGGGCGATCGCGATAGCTGACTTGGCGACACGCGCGCTGGTGCCATAGGCTACCATCACAATTTCCGCGTCCTCTGTCTGCACGCATTCCCAGCGCTGCTCCTCCGCTTCCATCTTGCCGTACTTTTCAAGGCAGTACGCCGGATACTTGCGTCCGCCGTCTTCCCAATCCCAGTAACGGTTCCAGATGGCTCTCTGCGGCTCGCCCTCTTCGCGAGGCTTCAGAGCCCAGTCATAAGTGTCCACATCATGCTCAATCATAGGCGGAAGTTCCACCGGCTCAATCATCTGCCCGATAGTCGCGTCCGTCGCGATGAGCACCGGATGACGGTACTTCTCCGCCAGATCAAAAGCTCCATAAGCCAGATCGACGCTTTCCTGTACGCTCTCCGGCGCAAGCACGATGGTTCTGTAATCACCGTGTCCGCCGCCTCTCGTAAGCTGCCAGTAGTCGCCCTGCCCCATGAAGATGTCGCCCAGGGCATCTCCGATTCTCTGTACATCTACGATGACCGCCGGCAGATCGCTGCCGCACAGGTACGAGATTCCCTCCTGCTTAAGGGAGAATCCCGGTCCAGCCGTGGTCGTCAGCGCGCGCATTCCGCCGGCCGCCGCTCCGAAAAGCATGTTGACTCCCGCAAGCTCCGACTCGGTCTGAACGCAGTCGCCTCCGACCTCGTCCATTCTCCAGCAGAGGTACTCCAGTATCTCTGTCTGCGGTGTGATTGGATAGCCGCTGAAAAATCTGCATCCGGCACGGAGACAGGATTCAGCCAGGGCTTCATTTCCCTTCATTAATACTTTTGCCATTATTCTGCCTCCTTAGTCCGTAATTTCTATGCAGTAATCCGGGCACATCTTATAGCATGCGCCGCATCCAATGCATTCTTTTTCTTCATCGATCTGTACGATTTCGAAACCTTTCACACCCAGCTGTGTTGATGGAATCAGCACGCCTTTCGGGCATACGCTGGTGCACAGGAAGCACCCCTTGCACCGGCTGAAATCTACGTTAATTTTGCTCATTCTGTCCTCCTATATCTCAGTCCTTCTCCACCGCAAACGCACGCACAGGCCCGCCGTCGGACCCCTGCAGCTTGATTGGTGCGAAACAAAAATCATATCTTCTATCCGCATCCAGCGCCAGCGAGTTGTTCAGATTCTCCACAATCAGAACCTCATTCCCCAGCAGTACCGGATGCACGTCCCATTGCTCCCATAGGGTCGGATCCACATTCAGGAAATCCACCGCTACGATGCTCACGCCCAGGTCGGCGATCGCCTGTGCGGCTTCCACATTAAGGTACGGATGATTCAGATACGCTTCGTCTCCGTACTTCCCACACCAGCCCGTCTGCAGAATCAGGAAATCTCCTTGTTTCACCTTCTCCTGCAAAGGCATCAGATCCTCTTTTGTAATCGCTTCACCGGCCTTCTTGTACTGCAAATCCAGGACGACTCCTTCTCCCAAAAATCGAGAGACCGGATAGTCCGTAATGCTTTTGCCTTCCGGCAGGAAGTGGTACGGCGCGTCGATATGCGTTCCGGCATGGCTGCCGCACATTAAATAATCCACGTGGCAGCCGTCCGTTTCGTGCGTGCACGCCTCCTCCAGAGAAATCTCAGGATCGCCCGGATAGGCCATCATTCCTGTATGGATCTCGTGGGTCAGGTCTATGATATTCATACTGTGCCTCCTGTTACGAGTATACCATATCCCCTGATATTGCAGTAAAGCAAACTTACCGGGCGAGCTGCTTCTGCAATTCCCGCCCGGCAAGATTTGTTTCTTCAGTTTTTCCTCTGCCTATTCATGGCCCAGTGCCTTGGCAGACTTTCTCGTTTTCTGCTCCTGCAGAACGCCGTCCACGTAGACGGTGCCGTCCTCATGGATGTCCACCACGTGCTTCTTTCTGTCAACAGCAGTCACAATGAAGAAGATCAATGCGCTGACAAGTATGCCGCCCATGATAGGCGAGGTCGCTGCCAGTCCGTCTTTGACCATGAAGAATATTACTGTAATGAAGCTTCCGCACATCGCCAGCAGTCCTGCCTTTGCACTGACTTTCTTGAGAAGGAAGGCGAATACGCAAGGGATGAATATGCAGCCCGAAATGAATGCGTAAGCAACGTCCAGGGCTACCAGTACGCTCTGAATCCAAAGCGCGCATACGATGGCCAACAGTCCTACGATGACCGCTATGATACGCGTGATCATGATGCCGGTCTTCTCTGAGATATCCGGCTTCGCGTTTCTGATCAGGTCATTGAAGGCAACTGTTGCGGTACCCATTATCTCACTGGACGCAGTTGACATTACAGCTGCCAGTGCTGCCGCCATGATGACGCCCCTGATGCCCATCGGCGTGAAGGTTGTCGTCGCTGTGGCGAATGCGAGGTCTGTGTTTTCCAGATCAGGCATCACGATCACGAGGCAGATGCCGATGATTATGAGCGCTACTGTATAAAGGAAGATGTAAAGCGCGGCCAGCGCAGTACCGTGTCTTGCGACCTTAGGATTCTTCGCTGTAAACGCACGCTGCCAGATATCCTGTCCTACTATGAATCCTGGTGTGTACAGCAGAATGTAAGCGATGATTCTCGCCGCGCCGAGATTTGTTATGTCCAGATGCGTCGCCGGTGCCTGTTCGATAAAAGCGCCGAATCCGCCCACTCCGTGAATCGCCAGGACCGGGCAGAGTATTATTACGCCCGCTGTCATGACGAGGAACTGGAATATGTCAGTGTATGTGACAGCCCACATGCCGCCTATTACTATGTAGGCCAGTACAACCAGGCCGCCGATCAGCATGGAGACCTGCGTTGACCATCCGAACATGACGTTCATGATCGTTCCGACAGCTACTACCTGTACGACGCCTACCATGAACATGTATATCATCATGACCACGGCGCTGAGCACACGGGCCTGCGGTCCGTAGAATACGCCGAATCCTTCCGCCGTCGTCAGGATTCTCATGTCTGAGAGCTTCGTTCTGAGGAACAGGCTCAGCAGGAAAATGCTCAGCGCGCAGATTCCGCCCAGCCAGATGGCGCCGATGCCTGACTCATAAGCGAGTCTGGTGCTCCCCATTGTCAGCGAGCCGCCTATTACGCAGGCTGCCATCGCCGCGGTGAATCTCCAGATGCCTATGCTTCTGCCGGCTACCATAAAGTCTTCTGTTGTCTTTGTCTTTTTCGCTACCCAGATACCGACACAGATCAGTACGATCATATAGCATATTACTATGACTGTGTCGACCATTGTAAATTGTGTCATGATAATTACTCCTTTTGCATATATATTATAATAACGGTATAATTATACATAGGCATGCATAAAGTGTCAACACCTTTTCTGAAGCTTTTATTTTTTTGTCATAACCGCATGGTTTTGTTATAATAGTGTCACAATATGAGAAGCGCTTTTGTGACAGGAAAAAAATTAATATTCTTTCTTACATTATCTATATGCCTGATTTTGTCTGCATGCGGCGGAAGTGCTGACAGCACTGCATCCGGCGCGGCAACTGAAGGTGATTTCGAAGCGGAATATCATGACGCCGAATTTCACGATGACGACGCCAGCGGCAACAGCGAAGTACAGGTTGATTTGTCGTGTGCAAACGACGGATACTTCGGTGTTACGGCCGAGAGCGACACGCGCCTCAAGCTTCAAGTCTTCAAGGATGATGAAACCTTCACCTATGATCTGAAGACCGGAGAACCGCAGATTTTTCCTTTTCAGTCAGGCGACGGTACCTACACCATCAAGGTCATGAAGAACGTCAGCGGCAACAGTTACTATGAGCTGTACTCGACCAGCGCTTCTGTGAGCTTAAGTGATGAGTTCGCTCCGTTCGTCAGGCCAAACACCTACGCTGACTATTCCGAAGAATCCGACTGTGTTAAAGAGGCAGCTAAAATGGCGGAAAGTTCCGGAAGCGAAAGCGAATTCGTAGGCAAGGTCTACGATTATATATGCAAGAAAGTCGATTACGACTATAAAGAGGCTGAAACAGTAAGCTCAACATACGTCCCTGATCCGGATGAAGTGCTGGATACAGGCAAAGGCATCTGCTTTGACTACGCCAGCCTGGCCGCTTCAATGCTGAGAAGCCAGGGAATACCAACCAAAATCATCTTCGGCTATGTTGCTCCGGATAATCTCTATCATGCGTGGAACATGTTCTACACAGATGAAAAAGGCTGGACGACGGTTGAGTTCTCCGTAGATCCGGGCGACTGGACCAGAGTGGACCTGACATTCTCAGCCAATGGACAGAACGCCGACTTCATCGGAGACGGCACAAACTATCAGGACGTTTACCAGTATTAAAAGCAAAAACATAGATATGCAAGTAACGAAAGGAGCTTTGCAATGAATGCAAACGAAATGGGCTCATTCTTCGAAAACATGGGCATGATGATCAAAGCGGGAATCACGCCTTCCGAGGCGGTGGGACTTCTGAAGGAGGAATCCGAAGGCTCAGGCAAAAGCCACGCAGCCTATGAAGCCATGGCGCGGAAGATGTCCGAGGGTTCATCGCTGGAGGACTCCATGAGGGATTCAAAGGCCTTCCCTGACTATGCTGTCGACATGGTCGGCGCTTCGGAATACACAGGAAAGCTTGAAGACACTCTCTTCCATCTTTCCGACTACTACAGGACGGAGCATTCCATGAGAAACACATTTGTTTCCGCGGTGCGTTACCCGATCATTCTGCTGTTCATGGTCATCGCGGTGCTGATCGCCATGCTGGCCATTGTATTCCCTGCCTTCTACGGGGTCTACAACAACCTGACCGGCAGCCTGGCGTCATCATCCCTGAACTATATCAACGTTTCCTTCACTCTGTGCAAGGTGCTCATGGTGATCATGATAATTCTGGTCATCCTGCTTCTGATCGGCGTCTTCATGTGGAGGGGCGGCAAAGCGGCAACAGTGAGAAACTTCCTTTGCAAGATAAGCACCTTCAGGCAGCTCTTCGACAATCTGGATCTCTACCGCTTCACCTCCTGCTTCGACATGTTCATCTCCAGCGGTGAAATGCAGGACGAGGCAGTCGCCAAGAGCATGGCCGTAGCCGAAACCGACAGCCTTAAGAAAAAGCTGACTAACTGCATCGACAAGATGCAGGCGGGTCTCAGTTTTTCACAGGCGGCAAGCGAAGAGAAACTCTACGACCCGATCAACAACAGGATGCTCATTCCGGCGGAGCGCAGCGGCATGCTGGATTCCATCCTGAGAAAAATACTGACCAACCTTAAGGACAACAACGAAGCTTACGTCGCGCGCATCGCCAACACGGTCGAGCCGCTTCTGACAGGCTTCCTCATGATTACACTGGGGCTCATGCTCATATCGCTCATGGTTCCGCTCATCGGCATCATGAACTCCATCGGCTGATGCAAAGGCTGAATACCTGAAAGGATTTTCATTCATGCAGACCATTCGCAATCACAAGTTCATAACTGTTTGCGTGATACTGGCCATCATCGTTGTCTGTGTCGTCTTTTACTCTGCCTTCACGGTAACGGCGGAAGACATCGCGGACAGGGAAAACGCCATCAAGGAGACCGTGCAGGAGCGTGCCCTTCAGTGCTACGTAATAGAAAACGCATACCCGGAGAGTCTGGCCTACCTCGAGGAGAACTACGGCCTGACTGTCAACAAGGAAGACTATCTGATCGTCTATGACCTCTTCGCGGAAAATCAGCCGCCTGCGGTCAAGGTGATTTACCAGGGAGATAAATAGTCATGGAGAAAACCAGAAAGACAAAGAGCATAGGGGACATCCTGTCAGCACTGACCATAGCGGTGCTGTTCCTTGTCATACTGCTTCTGGTCGTCTTCACAGCCAGATCCTATCAGCACGGGGCGGACAGCCAGTATGAGAATGACGCCCAGCGCATCGTCTGCGCCTATGTCGCCACCGCGGTCAAGGATCATAACGGCGATGAGGTGACGCCGACGGAATTCGACGGATATCCGGGCGTTTCCATCGAGGACGGAGATACCGGATTCACCCATAAGATATATCTGGCCGACGGAACACTCATGGAGGAGTACAGCAAAGCTGACGCGCCGGTCGACCCTGAAACAGCGAACAAAATCGGGGAGACATCCCTGTTCGAAATAAGCTATATCTCAGATGATCTGCTAGAGATCAAAACAGACAGAGGAGCATCCTACGTCAATGTTCGGAGATAAGATCAACAAAAAAAGCAATATCGCTTCCATCGTGGAACTGTTCCTGATGTTCCTGCTTTTGCTTGTCGTCATAGTGGTCATCACCATGGTCTGCATGACTACGCGTGAGCAGAGTCTTGACGCGGGCGATCTCACGAAAGCAGTCATCTGCGCAGAGAACACCGCGGAAGTAACGAAGGACGCGGCTAACGCTGAAGAAGCCGCTGATTTTCTCGGCATGATGGACGGTGCCGCAGACATAACTGTAACCGGAGATACCGTGACAGCCATCCAGGACGGCTACCGCATCGAAGTGACTCTCACTCCGGAAGACGGAAGTACCGGAACCTATGTGGACGAACTGATTAACATTTATCCGGGCGACGGCGAAGCGATCTACCAGCTGCATACAGGAAACTATGTTAAGGAGGAACAGTGATGAACCATAAGATGAGACTTGGTCCAATCGCTATCTTCCTCGTTGTAGTAGCGATCATACTCACGACTCTGGCGACCCTGACTCTGGCGACGACAAACGCCGACAAGGTCATGGCCGAACGTTTTGCTGCCGTCACATCAGCCAGATACGAACTTGAAGCCGAGGGGCAGCAGTTCATCAGGAACTACGACGAACTGGCAGCTGCCGGCGCTGTGACAGACGCCGACAGACAGGCGACGATTGAGAAGAACGGCTACACCCTCCAGATCCGGGTGTCCCAGCCGGACGGAAACGGTAACTTTGAAATAGAACAGTGGGATCTTAAGAAGAACTGGAATGCTGACGATCCGTTCACGCATATCTGGAAAGGAGCAGGACAATGACACTGCAGGACATACTTAAGCAGGCGATATTAAAGGGCGCTTCTGACATCTTCATCATCGCGGGTCTTCCCGTAACATGCAAAGTCAAAGGAGCCCAGGACAGAATGGGCGGCGAAATACTGAAGCCTGCCGTCATCGAACCGATAATAGATGAAATATACACGGCTGCGCGGAGACAGAAGACAATTCTCGACAAGGGTCTTGACGACGACTTTTCGTTCTCCGTTCCGGAGCTCGGAAGATTCCGTGTGAACGTGTTCCGTCAGCGCGGCTCTCTCTCAGCGGTCATCCGTGTCATCAAATTCGGAATTCCTGATTACAGAGAACTCGGAATCCCTGAGAGCGTTTTATCTCTCGTGGACAACATGACGGGGCTTGTTCTCGTTGCAGGCGCTGCCGGATCAGGAAAATCCACGACTCTTGCGTGCATGATAGACAGGATAAACAACCAGAGAGAATCCCACATAATAACCATGGAGGACCCTATCGAGTATCTGCACTCCCATAACAAGAGCATCGTCAGCCAGCGCGAGGTATTTATCGACACGCCGGGATATCTTGAATCCCTGCGTTCGGCTCTCCGCGAAAGCCCTGACGTCATACTGCTCGGCGAGATGCGCGACTTCGAGACGATCTCCGCGGCAATCACTGCCGCCGAGACCGGCGTGCTCCTCTTCAGCACACTGCACACCAGCAGCGCAGCCAACACCATAAACCGAATCGTGGATGTGTTCCCTGCAACGCAGCAGGTACAGGTCAGAGGTCAGCTGGCGCAGCTCATAAGAGGCGTTGTCTGCCAGCAGCTTGTTCCTACTACGGAGGGAACGATTACCCCTGTATTCGAGGTGCTTAAATCGAATCCGGCAATACAGAACATGATCCGCGAAAACAAGCTCCACCAGCTTGAGTCCGCCATGCAGGCTGCGGGCGCGGAAGGCATGATGACAATGGATAACAGCCTGTTCGATCTCTACAAACGCGGAGTTATCACAAAAGAGACTCTTCTCAATACTTGCAACAACTACGAATTTGTTTCAAAACGCGTCTGATTTCTCAAGTTGATTAAACGGGAGGTGCTGTTATGGGCGACGCGGTCAATGAGAAAAATGTCATATATGTTAAAACACTTGGGTCCTACTCGGTCAGCTACAACGGCTCCGAGATAGCAATCGGCTCCAGAGATGAATCTCAGATAGGATTGCTGATGCTGCTCATGTTCCACTTCGGTAAGGACGGGGCGAGCCGCAGTCTGATCAAGAATACACTCTTTGAGGACCGGGACATCGAAGACGTATCTCACGCCATCCGAAACGTCCTATACAACATGCGAAAGAACCTCAAGGCACACGGTCTGCCTGACGCCCAGTTCGTCAAGCAGAGCAAAGGCGTCTACTATTGGACGGACGAAGTTCCCGTGGTCGAGGACGCCCGTGAGTTCGAGCGGCTTGCCAACGAAGCTCTGCAGGAACCTGATCCTAAGAAGCAGGCAGACAAGCTTTCCGCCGCATGCTACAGCTATTCCGGCCGTTTCTTCGCGGGCCGGGACAATGTGCCTTGGATTTACCAGGAAAGCGAGCGCTACCGCGCCCTGTTCAACCAGATTACAGTAACCCTGATCGACTACTACAACGACACCCATAAATTCAAAGCCATGCTTGACCTGGCTTTGTTCGCAGTGCGAGTCGATCCGTTCTCTGAATGGGAGATATACGTTGTGGAAGCGCTGACCAATCTGGGTCGTTTCGCGGATTCTGAACGTTATTATGAAGATACCGTCAACGCCTACATCAAGGAGTACGGCGACCGCTCCAACGAGCACGTGCGGGATTTCATCCGCCGTCTGGGAGAGAATCTGTTCCACGACCACGAGACCATCGATGAGATTCAGGAGAAGCTGACCAATTCTGACGATCTGGGCGGACGCGGCTATTACTGCTCCCTTCCTGTATTTCAGGAACTCTACCAGACTATTGAACGTACCATGCGTCGTAACGCTGATAAGATATTTCTTATGCTCTGCACCATCGTGGACAGCAAAGGCAACCCGATGCGTGAGGGCCCGAAGCTTACCGAGCTGTCTGCGCGGCTGAAGACCGCGGCGGTCAGCTCCGTCCGTCATACGGATACCGTTACCAAATACGGTCAGGGTCAGTACCTTATTCTGCTGATCAACACGACCGAAGAAAACTGCCATATTATTGAAAAACGTATCAACGAAAACTTCCTCACAAGCAGACAGAGGACCGGTATTTCCTACTCCGTCAACGGCCTGATTGTGCAGAAGGAAGACTTACCCGTTTTTGGCTAATTTGTGACGCTTTTCGTGACAGTTTCACCATTACAATGTAAAAGATCATAGAATGGGGGAAAGTGTCATATGAGTGCTGCTGTACAAAAGAAGGAAAAAAAGGCAATCAGGATTGTCCATATATTTGGCGTGTTCATCATAGCAATGGGCACTATCGCGCTGATACTCATCATTGGTTCTTCACGCGTTGACAAAGCGCTGGTCGGCATGCAGGAGTCCACGGACAAGTACATCGTGGAAGAGAACTCGATCAGTGTGATGCGTGAAGTTTCCGATTACCTTACTGAGAAATGTCAGGCGTTCATCTCAACGGGAGACGTTGCCGACGCGAAGGCGTATTTCAAGGAAGTCGATATCGACAAAAACAGAGAGGCTTCACTGGAAGCCGTCGAACCTTACGGCAATGACGACGTCATCTACACGTCTCTTAAGAAAGCGTTGAATTCTTCCAATGAACTGGCTGAAAATGAAGTCTACGCCATGCGCCTGGCCGCTGAGGGATACGGCATGAGCCCTGCCGAAATCGAGGACATCTCAAAGGATCTTACCGATGTGAAACTGACCGGCGAAGATCAGGCCCTGACAGAACAGCAGAAACGCCTGAAGGCCAGAAAGATGGTCTTTGACGACAGCTATGACAATAAAAAGACTGAAATCTGGAACAGCGTCCTCGACAGCACGGAGCGCCTCATGGAAAATACCCGTCAGCGGGAACTCGAATATTACAACAACGCCCGGCGCAACATCATCATACAGAACATTCTGACTGTCGTGCTGTTATCGCTAGTGCTTGTTCTGGCCGGTCTCACCGCACGCATGGTCATCCTGCCGATGCGCGCAAGCACCAGATACATCCAGCGCGACAAGGCTCTTCCGCTGGAAGGCGCCGCGGAGTACATGTACCTGGCCAAAGAATATAACAAAATGCTTGAGAAAACGCGGGCTCATCATGAGATTCTTTCATACGAAGCAACCCATGATGAGATGACAAGCCTGTACAACCGCAAGTTCTTTGAAATGAAGCGGGAAGAACTCTCAGGTGAGGATACTGCCCTGATGTTCGTAGACGTGGACCACTTCAAGTCCATAAATGACACCTATGGCCATGAAACCGGCGACAAGGTTCTTCAGAAAGTGTCCGGAATACTGGCCTCCAGTTTCCGTTCTGAGGACTTCATATGCAGGATAGGCGGAGATGAATTCGCCGTGCTCATGGTCCAGATGCATCCGAATCTGAGGCATGTCATCGAGGACAAAATCGCAAACGTCAATAATCTGCTGAAAAACAGCGGCGACGACGGACTTCCAGACGTGACAGTCAGCATTGGCGTCGCCTTCTGCGGAGAAGGTACAGACGCCAATACGCCGGATGAGCTGTTCAACAACGCTGACAAGGCACTCTATAAAGCCAAGGAGGCAGGCCGGGACAGATATGCATTTTATGAGGACACGGTCAGTGTCTGAATCTGAAGATACCATAAAGTGAGAGGTAATTGATATGCTTCAAAGTCATGTGAAATTCCATTCCATCGCAGGTAAGCGGCTCGTTCTCATCGTTGACGATGAACAGATCAACCGCGACATACTGCAGCACATCGTCGAAGAGGATTTCGACTTTGTTACAGCTTCCGATGGTGAGGAAGCCGTAGAAAAAATCAAGGAATACGGAGGCCTTCTGTCTTTGGTTCTGCTCGATTTGAGAATGCCGAAGATGGATGGATTTGATGTCATCCAGTGGATGAAATCCAGTGATGAATATGCGGAAATCCCTGTAATCGTTCTCACATCCGATGAATCCGCTGAAGTCGACAGTCTGAAGTTCGGCGCCTCGGACTTTATCGTCAAACCGTTCTCTGTTCCGGAAGTGATTCTGACCAGGATGCAGAAGACCATCGAGCTCTATGAGGACAGAAGCATCATCCAGTCCACGGAGCGTGAAGATCTGACAGGACTGTTTAACAAGGAGTACTTCTACCGCTACGCGGAGCAGTACGATACATTCCACAGTGATCTGATCATGGACGCTGTCTTCATCGACATCAATCACTTCCATCTTATCAATGAGCTCTACGGCAGGAAGGCCGGTGATGAGGTGCTCATCCACCTGTCCGACTATCTGAAGGACCTGCGTGAAAAGACACGCTGCATCGCAGGACGTGTGGAGGCGGATAAATTCTTCGTTTACATCGAACACGGCAAGGTGGCTTACACCACAATGGTTGAGGAAATCAACAGCCACTTTGATAATTTCCGCGACATTCACGTGCGCGTACGCTGCGGCATTTACCAGAATGTCGAAAAGAATCTCGACATTGAGACGAGATTCGACCGCGCGATTCAGGCAGCCAATACGATAAAGAACAACTACTCCAAATCAATTGCCCGTTACGATAACACGACGTATCAGAAGAAACTCTATGAGGAACGCATAATCAACGAGATGGATGATGCCATGGCGAGTCATCAGTTCTATCTGAACTTCCAACCTAAGTACAATGTTCATGATGAGGTTCCTGTTCTCGCCAGCGCTGAGGTTCTCGTTAGATGGGATCATCCGGAGCTGGGCAGAATCAGCCCGGGCCAGTTCATCCCGATCTTTGAGCACAACGGCCTTATCCGGAAACTGGACTTCTACATCTGGGAGAGAGCCCTGGAGTGCGCCGGCCGCTGGAAGAAAGAGCACGGTATTGAAATACCGCTCTCCGTCAATGTCTCCCGCATGGACCTGTACAACTCCTCACTGCTCGACTTCATCATTGAGAAGCTGATTGATTACGACATCTCAAAGAGTAATCTCTACCTGGAAATCACAGAGTCCGCGTACATGGACGACTCGGATCAGCTGATTGAAATTATCAACAATCTGAGAGCCGAAGGATTCAAAATCGAGATGGATGACTTCGGTACCGGCTACTCTTCGCTGAACATGCTGGCTGACGTTCCGGTCGATGTATTGAAGATGGACATGAGGTTCGTCCAGAATCTCAAATCCAGCGCTAAGCAGGAAACGATGATCCGGCTTATCATGGACATCGCCAAATACCTGGGCATGGATGTCGTTGCCGAAGGCGTCGAAGACAAAGCGCAGGTCGACTTCCTGAGGTCCGTCGGCTGCGATGTCATACAGGGATACTATTTCTCCAAACCGCTGCCGGAAGAAGAGTTTGTTCAGCTGATACTGGATGAACGCGCGTAATCAATAAATAAGAAAGGATTGTGAACATGCTTACAATAGATAATCTGAAAGAACTCGGTGCAGACGTTGCCACAGGCATAACACGCTGTGTAAATGATGAAGGATTTTACCTGAAGATGGTGAACATGTCACTTCAGGACTCTAACTTTGATAAATTAAAAGCCGCCATTGAAGGCGGCGATCTGGACGCTGCGTTTGAAAGCGCTCACGCGCTCAAGGGAATATTGGGCAATGTGTCGCTGACCAATCTGTACGAACCAATTGCGGAGATGACCGAAGAACTTCGCGCCCGCAGGGAAATTGATTATTCAGGCTACATCGAAACCATTTTCTCGGAGCTTGAGAAACTCCGCTCGTTCTAATTTAATTGACTAATCACTCAGAATTTCGGCCAGTGTGCGCATCATCACGTCGACCTCGATCGGCTTGGAGATGTGCGCCTGCATGCCGGCTTTTTTTGCTGCTTCCTCATCCTCAGAGAATGCATTAGCGGTCAGGGCTATAATCGGCACGCTGGCCAGTTCTCTGTTCTCCAGCGCACGGATGTTTCTGGTCGCTGTATACCCATCCATGACCGGCATCTGAATGTCCATGAGAATCGCGTCGTAATAATGCGGTCCGCCTTCTACGAGCATGTCAATGGCAATCTGCCCGTTTTCTGCTGTCTCAAGCATGCACCCGGCGTCCTTCAGGAGCATTGTCACGATTTCTCTGTTAATTTCGTTATCTTCAACAACCAGCAGACGTTTGTCTGAGAAGTCAATATTAATGTCAGACTGATCTTTTTCCTTGGCATCATCCGGCGTTCCGCTTTCGACCGCCTCCTCTGTAGTCTGCTCAAAGGTCAGATGCACGATAAATTCCGTACCTTCTCCAGGCGCTGTAGTTACGTCAATGGTGCCTTCCATGATATCCGTCAGGTTCTTGACGATTGCAAGGCCGAGTCCTGTTCCCTGAATTCCGCTGTCTGTGGAAGAGCGCTCACGTTCAAATGCTGTAAACATCTTTTCGGCGAACTCCGCCGACATGCCGATCCCGCTGTCTTTGATGCTGAAGTCGTAAGAGCCGTCTGTCGTTTCTTTGATTTTCACATCTATGCTTCCGCCTTCCGGCGTAAACTTGTAAGCGTTGCTGATTATATTCATGAGGACCCTGTTGAGGTTCCGCCTGTCGCAGAGAACGTACGGATTCCGGATTCCTGATGTGTCCACGGTAAATTGAATTTGCTTTTGCGCCATCTGTTCGCTGAAGAGATGCACCAGAGTGTCTGAAGCATTTCGCAGATCCACCGGCTCGTTGACGTGCTCCACCATGCCGCTTTCAATACGGCTCATCTCCAGAAGGTCATCAATCATGCCAAGCATCTGCTGGTTGGACAGATTGATCTTAGAGAGATACTCCTTCACATCCGGATTCGTTTCTTCTTTCATTGCCAGATTCGTATAGCCTACGATGGCGTTCATCGGCGTACGGATGTCATGAGACATGTTGAACAGGAACTGGCTCTTAGCCAGATTTCTCTGCTCTATCTCAATCTTTTCCCTGGCAATGTTTTCGTGCCTTTTGCGAGTCAGGTTCTGGACGTACAGCATGACCGCCAGTCCTACGAAAATGATCACCATGGCGACGATACCGTTCCGCAGGACGAAGTGCTCAAGCTGCGAGTTGCCGCCCAGCTCCATTATACGCTTGCCAAACCACATGAAAACAGAATAGAGCAACAGCACGAAAAGCACGATGCCGGACGGCGTGATTCCCGTGTACTCTGCAAGCGGCGTGCTTTTCACCGTCCGCCAGTAGAATATGAATCCCATAAGACACCATAACGCCAGCAGCAAAAATGCCGGCGCGCCCATGGCTTCAAAAGCCGTGAGCCGCGGTATGAGCTGTACCACTGCAAAGGCAATCGTAATGACGGTGCCGATGATGCCTGATGCCATGATCCATCTGTTATTGTAACGTCTGGCCATCTTCAGTGCGGACGCGGATGTGTAACCGAATCCAATGACAGCCCCCAGAGACGTCAAATCTACGAACCAGTTGAGAGCGTTGCGCCCAAGTAATGAAATAAGAACAGAAATCATCATGATAAAGACGATGCTGTTGAATGTTCTGTTGAATTTCGCTGACAGAATGTTGTCTTCCGCCATGGTCGACAGCATTCTCAAGGTCGCTCTGTATGCGCCGATGATGCCCGTCAGGATGGCGGCAAGCGCCGAGATGCCGATGATGGCAAGGCCTTTGCCTCCCAGGATCGTCACGGCTGAGTTGAACGTCGGTACCGACATGGCGCCGTGCATCTCGCTCAGATCGCTGAAATAACCTGACCAGGAGGTATACCCGTCCGGGACGGCGACTATGCTGACGATGGCCATGGCGGTATAGGCGAATCCTGCCATGATGATGGATAAGATCAGAATCCATTTGGTGTTCTTCATCGAAAAACGGAAGTGAGCGCTCTCCAGTGAGACGACGTCGAAGCCGACAAAGGCCCACGGTGCCAGGAGCACGATGCTGAAGATACCAAAAGCGGGGCTAAATCCTTTCGTACCGAATGCACCTGCGACATCAGCCAGCGAAACGTGCGGAGCACAGGTGATGGTGATAAGCAAAATCCCCAGGAACAGGATGACTGCGAGAATGGTGTGCACATATTGCAGCACCGGTTTCGCCACGATAAACAGGATACCGACAACCACAAGCGCGGCAACGGAGACCATGACTTCCCCCAGGTATATGTCCACACCTGCGATATTATAAGATGCGGCTCCCTGCAGCTTTGTTCCGAACAATGTCCTGACGACGACGAACATGGCTGTGCCGTTCAGGAAGACGATTGTCAGATAGGACAGGGTCAGAAACCAGGAGCACAGAAATGCGTGGTCTCTGCCGAAGGCTTCCTTTGTATATGCGTAGACGCCGCCGGTCGTTGGCCGTTCCCGCATCAGGTAGATGTAGTTGGCCGCAACGATGAGGATAATAACCACGCTGATGATCATGGCGATCAGCGTTCCTATCGGTCCGGCCACCGGCAGGAAGGTCGTTCCCGGCATGACAAAAACACCCCAGCCGACCATGCAGCCGAAGGAGATTGCCCATATGTCTAGTGAAGAATAATATCTATCGTACATAACACAACTATTATAGCACACCGCAAGGCCGCAAGACACGAAAAAAGTGGCTGCCTTAGGTGCCGGCTCATCTCCGATCGTAGTCGGCCCGGATTATCAGCTATCGTCTGAGCCGGTATTGCAGGTCCTGCTACTGCCGGGTTACCGCCGCCGCCAGGCGTCGGTGTTGGGATCGGTGCCTCGGTAACTGTCAGCATGCCGTAAACCTTAGTGATATTATAGTTGTCAATATTGAACCCCTTTTCCTCAGCCTTGAATAAACCAAACGCTAATGTAACAAACTTGTTTAATATGCCGACGACAAATATCGCATGTCGTTACAACATACCAATGTAGTTATACAAATCAAGCCTTGTTAAATCAAGGTTTATAAAGTCTGAATATTACATTTTTCTATATTTTTCTTAAGAAAACACGGGTGTAGAGCCTCTGAAAAAGCAACGGCTCTTGAATAATCGGGGGCTTTGTGGTAAGTTTTTTCTAACCGTGGAATTTGTGGAGGTTTAGAGGATGAAACTCAGCGAACTTGCTGTCGACGATTACGCGCGCATCGAGGCCGTTGGAGGCTCGGGCGAGCTCAGGCAGCACTTTCTTGACATGGGCCTGATTCCGGGATGCGATGTGTCCCTGATTAAGTTCGCGCCCATGGGCGACCCCATCGAAATAAGAATACACGACTACGAACTAACTCTGCGTCTCGCCGACGCGGAGCATATTACCGTGGAAAAAATCGACCCGCCTGTCGGTGACGACGAGGCTAAAGCAAAGGCAGCACGCAGGGCTCTCCGCCGGGAAATCGAACACCCGGGCCTCGGAGAAAGCGGCATCTACCACGACAAGAATGATGAAAGCCCTCTCCCTGACGATACCGTGCTTACCTTTGCACTCGTAGGAAACCAGAACTGCGGCAAGACCACCCTGTTCAATCAGCTTACAGGGTCAAACCAGCGCATCGGAAATTTTCCGGGCGTCACAGTTGACCGCAAGGAAGGCGCGATCAAAGGTCACCCGGAAACTCTCGTAATAGATCTTCCGGGAATCTACTCGCTGAGTCCGTACTCAAGCGAGGAAGTAATCTCCCGCGATTTCGTTCTGAACGAAAAGCCAAAAGCAATAATAAACATTGTTGACGCGACAAACATAGAGAGAAACCTCTATCTGACGATGCAGCTTCTGGAGCTCGGCATCCCCATGGTCGTTGCGCTCAACATGATGGATGAGCTCACAGGCAACGGCGGCTACATAGACGTCAACCTCATGGAGCAGACTTTAGGCGTTCCGACGGTACCTATTTCCGCCGCGAAGAATGAGGGTGTTGATGAGCTCATCGACCACGCGATACACGTGGCTCACTTCCAGGAGAGACCGAGCAGACAGGACTTCTGCGATGTTAATGATCACGGCGGCGCGGTCCACAGAGGACTCCACGCAGTCGCCCACCTCATCGAAGACCACGCTGAAAACGCCGGCATCCCTCCTAAATTCGCCTCGAGCAAAGTCATCGAAGGCGATCACCTCATAATCGACCAGCTTGATCTTGATGAAAACGAAAAGGAAATGATCGAGCACATAAGTGTTCAGATGGAGAACGAGCGTGAGCTGGACAGAAGCGCTGCAATCGCAGACATGCGTTTTGCTTTCATCCGCAAGCTTACCGAAGCCTGCGTGACTAAGGCTCACCACAGCAAGGAGTATGAGCGCAGCCAGAGACTCGACCGAATTCTCACAGGAAAGTATGTTGCTATCCCTGCTTTCATACTTATCATGTGCGCGATATTTTTCCTGACCTTCAACATCATCGGACCTTGGCTTCAGGATCTGATGGCGACGGGCATAGATTTTCTCACAACTAAACTCAACAACGCCATGGAGGGCGCACACGTGAATCCTGCCCTTCAGGGACTTGTCATCGGCGGCATCTGTCAGGGCATTGGCGTCGTGCTGAGCTTTTTGCCTATAATCGTGACTCTGTTCTTCTTCCTTTCCATCATCGAAGACAGCGGCTATACAGCCAGAGTCGCGTTTCTTACCGATAAACTTTTGCAGAAGATCGGTCTGTCCGGACGAAGCATTGTTCCGATGCTGATAGGTTTCGGCTGCACCGTTCCGGCCGTAATGGCAACCAGAACGCTGCCGAGCATGAGAGACCGACGGATGACCATACTGCTTTTGCCGTTCATGAGCTGCTCTGCGAAGCTGCCGATTTACGCATTCTTCGTCGCGGCGTTTTTCCCAAGCTACGGCGGTTTTATCATGACGGGACTTTATGTGCTCGGAATACTTATCGGCATTCTCGTAGCGATACTCTACAGACACACGCTCTTCAAGGGAGAAGCGGTTCCATTTGTCATGGAGCTTCCGAATTACAGACTTCCGCGTCCTAAGAACGTGGGACATCTGATCTGGGACAAGGCAAAGGATTTCCTGCAGAGAGCCTTCTCGATTATCCTCATAGCGACGGTAATAATCTGGTTCCTGCAGAGTTTCGATACGCATCTCAATTTCGTAACTAATCAGGAAGACAGCATGCTCGCAATGGTTGCTTCATTCATCGCGCCGGTATTCGCGCCGGCAGGTCTGGGCGACTGGAGACTCTGCGTCTCTCTCATAAGCGGCTTCATGGCGAAGGAAAGCGTCGTGTCAGTTCTGTATGTTCTCTATAGCGGCGTCGGTATAGCGTCAGTCATGACGGGTCTTCAGGCTGTGAGCATTCTCATCTTCAGCCTTCTCTACACGCCTTGCGTCGCCGCGATCGCGTCAATCAGGCGAGAGCTTGGAAACCGCTACGCTCTGGGCGTAGTCTTCTGGCAGTGCTTTATAGCGTGGCTGCTGGCAGTGATCGTCTTCCAGATCGGGAGCCTGATTCTGTGACATTTTTTGTGATATAATTGTCCCATGCAGACGGAAGGAATTCAGCAGAAATACTTAAGAAAAGCGGGGCTTCTCGCGCTCATTACAGTGACCGGAATGGCGCCCCCTCTTTCAACAGACATGTATCTGCCATCACTGCCTAAGATGGCAGATTATTTTGGTGCGGCAACCGTAGTCGTCAACATGACCATGGTGGCTTTTTTTATTTCCATGGCGGTCGGCATGCTGGTTCTGGGGCCTCTCAGCGACCGCTTCGGGCGCAAAATAACTCTGATTATTTCCCTGCTTTTGTACATGCTTGCAAGCGTGATGTGCGCGGTAACCGCCAGCATCTATTTCCTGATATTCATGCGCATCGTTCAGGGCATTGGCGCGGGCGGAATGGTTTCGCTGTCCATAGCGATTATCAAGGACTGTTTCGAAGGCCCGACGCGCGCAACTGCTCTGGCTGTCGTTCAGAGCATGTCGGTAATCGCGCCTATCGCGGCGCCTGTAATCGGCGCGCTGATCATTCAGGTTTCAATGTGGAGAACGGTCTTCTTCGTACTGGCTGCAATTGCGGCAGCATGCCTGGCCGCAACGTTTTTATTTGAAGAATCAATCCGTGAAGACGAGCGGAACGAAGGCGGCATAATCGATTCAATCAAAAGACTCGGCGTCGTCGGACGCAACGTGAACTTCACATCGTTCCTGCTTGCCGTGTCATTTTTTTCGGCTCCATTCATGGCTTATCTGGCTGTCGCTTCCTACGTCTATGAGGACTTCTTCGGACTTAAGCCGACGACATTCAGCATATTCTTCGCCATCAACGCGCTGTCCTCGGTTTTCGGACCGCTCATATACATGCGCATTAACAGCCGCGTTCCTGCAAAGGCAACAATGTGGGTTTTATTCGTCATTGGTTTTGCGGCCGGCATATCAATGCTTCTGTTCGGGCATGTTTCGCCGGTCATATTCCTCGCGACGATGATTCCGTTCAGCATGGCCAACAGCTATGTACGACCTTTCTCGACAAACATTCTTCTCGACCAGATCCAGGGCGATACCGGATCCGCTTCGGCTCTGCTGAACTTCACGCATACACTTCTTGGAAGCATCGGGATGTTCATCGGTTCCCTGCCGTGGAGTTCTTACGTCAGCGGCATCGGAATAACGATCGTCGGCTTTTTGCTTTTGGCTCTTGCCGTGTGGGTTTATGTGTTAAAATCTAGGTGGCGGTACATGATAAATGCGAGATAACAAATTACTGTTCACAATCTTTCTCATAGCGATGGTTTCCATCGGATGGGGCGTCGCGTTCCTGTCCCTGGCCATCCTGCTAAAGCACATGGCGCCGATGCAGGTTCTCGCGGCTCGCTGGAGCCTGACTGCGCTGCTGTTTTTGTGCCTGATTATATTCGGGAAAGTGCGGATCGATCTGAGCAGCTTCAAAGGCAACGGCCGTGATGCTCTGTTCCTGTTTCTGGCAGGCCTGTTTGAGCCGTGCGCGTATTCTATTCTTGAAGCATACGGAATCAAAATGACATCCGCTTCAATCAGCGCTATTTTTGTCGCAACCATTCCATGCATGACTCTGATTCTTGGTATCGTTTTATTCAAGAACAAAGCTGATGCGAAACTTGTAGCCAGTCTGCTTATCACTTTTGTGGGCGTTGTGTTCGCGACATTTTTCTCGCCTGCCTTCTCAATTGGCGGAACGAGAATAGGAATGGCCTGCATGTTCTTCGGCGTCATCGCCGCCAGCATGTACAGTCTGTCGAGCAAGAGAGCATCAGCCCGTTTTGACGCCGCGACCGTGACCGCCGTCATGGCCTTTGAAGGCGCCATACTGTTTAACATCATCGCCTTCTGCCAGGGGCACAGACTTGAGACGTTCACGATTTTCTTCACGGACTGGACGCTCATGATCAACCTGCTTTTTCTTGGCGTGTTCTGTGCCTTTGCATCGTACTGGTGCTACAACCGGCTGCTCCACTACGCGGACGCGGCTCTGGCGAACAACATCGTCAGCAGCCTGTCGACCGTAATCGGAGTCGCTGCGGGCGTGATTGTTCTCGGCGACTTCTGGGGATGGTATACTATAGTCGGTCTTGCCATAACTCTGGCAGGAGTATGGCTCTCTACTATGCGGATGAAAGAAGATTTGTAAATAAATTGGAGGAGTTGTTCTATGAAAGTATTATTGATTAACGGCAGTCCGAAGAGCGATGGAAACACTTCCATTGCAATAGACGAAATGGTTAAGACATTCCATGAAGAAGGAGTGGAAACCGAAGTAATACAGGTCGGCAACAAAGTCATACGCGGCTGCATCGGCTGCGGAAAATGCTTCGAAAAAGGAAGCTGCGTCTTTGATGACATAGTCAATGAAACCGCGCCTAAGCTGGCGGCAGCTGATGGTCTAGTTATCGCGACTCCTGTATATTACGCCTCCGCAAATGGTACGCTCGTTTCTTTCCTGGACAGACTGTTCTACAGCGCAAGCTATGACATGACCATGAAGGTAGGTGCGTCGGTCGCCGTTTGCCGCAGAGGCGGTTCGTCAGCGACATTCGATGAACTTAACAAGTACTTTACCATAAGCAGCATGCCCGTCGCATCCAGCCAGTACTGGAACAGCGTTCACGGCAGAACGCCGGGAGAAGCCTCGCGCGATGAGGAGGGTCTGCAGACCCTGCGCGTTCTGGCGAGAAACATGTCTTTCCTCATGAAGTCCATAGCGCTCGGAAAAGAGAAGTACGGCCTGCCCGAGGAGGAGGAGTGGACTCCAACACACTTCATCAGGTAACAGCCGCATTAACACGGCATGAAAAAACAGAGTGCTGATTGGCACTCTGTTTGCTTTTGCTTTGATACTATTCACTCGCTTTTTCTTTCTCTCCTGTTATGTCTCTTACCGTAAGGCCGACAGCACCCGGACCGTTGCCTACGAATCTCCATACGACAGCCTTTCTCCTGTGGTATTTCGAGCTAGGGTAATCGTGAACTCCGATTGAGTAGTTCCACTTCTTTGAGTTGCGCACTCCGTTATCTCCGCCGGTGGACTCGACAACCTGACCGTTTCCTATGTACATGGTCGTATGTATGCTGGTCATGATTACGTCGCCTCTCTGAAGATTCGAGTAGGAGATGTTACCCATGCGCTTCCAGTCAGCAGACCCTTTAAGATAATGATTGTCATTGGCCAGGGTTCCGATGTAGTTCTTCTTGCAGTCTATGCCCTGAAGCTTCGCTCCGTGAACAAAGCACGCGGTGACGAACTCGCAGCAGGCCCACGTCTTTTCTCTCTGGCTGTACGACCCGCCTTTTCTGGCCTTGACAGAGTTGCTCGGCTGATTAGTTCCGCAGAAATAACATCCGAGGTGCACAGACCAAGGCTTCTTGCCGTAGTGGAAGCTGTTGTCCTCTCCTATCATGGTTCCCCAGTTGATGGCGGCATCAACGACTTCCTCAGGAGTGAGCTTCTCCTCGCCGACCTTGAAGGTCTGCTCTCTCGTCACGCCCTTTACTCCGCTTCCGTAGCCGGTAAGCTTGATGTCGTAAGTACCCTCCTTTGCCTCCATGGAGAAATTCGGTTCTTTCGTTTCCGCCAGAAGGGATATTCCGTTGTACACCTTGTAGCTGGTAAACGCGTCATCCGGCTCCCATGAGAGCACGAGCTTATCAACGTCTATAGCCGCTTTGACCTCACTTGTCGACTTGAGTTCATCGCTTTCGTCGCTCCTGTCCTCATCCCGGCACGCTGTAACAGAATAGGTGTAGCTCTTATCCGCTTCCGCTGATTTGTCAGTGAACTGCGTGTCCGCACCCTCTGTTGCGTCTATCGTCTTCAGCGGTTCTCCGTCACGTTCCACTATGTAGTTTTTAGCTCCGGCAACGTTGCTGATCGTTATCCTGACCTTGCCTGTTCTTGTGTCTCCGCTTATAACAGGAGTATCGATCTTAGTAACGCCCTTTGCCTTTGCTTCCTTATCTGAAACCTTTATGTAATTGCTTGAGACTACCTTGTAAAGGTATCTTTCGCCTGTATCAAGTCCGCGGTCAGTGTAGGTGTTTTTCTTTGCTGTTCCGACATGTTCAAAGCGCTGGCCGTCTTCAGACCTGTAAATATAATACTCCGCGGCGTTGTTTACCTCTTTCCACGTCAATTCAATCGAGTTGAATGAAACGTCTGTTACCTTCAGTGTTTTTGCGTCTACGCCCTCCGGAGTCGGCGCGATTATAGCAAAAACAATGGCAATTGCAACCAATGCCGCGGCTATGCCTATGCACATGTTTTTAATTGTAAGTTTTGAATTAAGCTTCTTCATTAATAATCGTCCCTACCCCAATATTCGCATCATAAACGTGCGGAAATATTATATCATAAAGCAAAAGCAACAGCCATAATTTTTATGTCACCAGGGCGGTGATCTGACAGTTTGGCTGCTGTTTTATTTCTGATATAATAAAAATAGCATTTTGAATACAATTACAGGTTATGAGTAACAAAGATAAACAGAAAGTAACAACTAAAGACGTAAAGGCTGCGCTTCATACATCGAGCCCTATAATGGTGACGTTCATAGTTCTTGGGATAGGATATGGAATTCTGATGCAGGAGCACGGCTTCGGGCCTGTCTGGTCGGTTCTGTCCAGCATAATAATATACAGCGGAACCGTGCAGTTCGTCAGCGTGGCCATGCTGAGCACTGGATCCGTGATCATGGCCGTAATCACCGCCCTGATGGTTTCCGCAAGGCATATATTCTTTAGCATCTCCATGATCGGCCGTTACGGAAGCGAAGGAAAGAAGAAATGGTATCTTTACTATGCCCTTTGCGATGAAACCTATGCCATGCTCAGCAAGGATAATGGCCCTGACGATGTGAATACCAGCGCTTACCGGCTCCTTGTAACTCTGTTCGATCAGATCTCCTGGGTGTTCGGAGCTTTTCTCGGGGGCTGCCTTGGCTCGGTTCTTAATTTTGACTCGACCGGCATCGATTTCGCAATGACGGCGCTTTTCACAACTGTATTCCTCCAGCAGTGGATCGACGCGAAAAACCATATCCCCGCGATTCTGGGACTGGCTGCCACGTTCGTCTGCCTGCTGGTTTTCGGAACTGATTTTTTCCTGATTCCGGCAATGATAATAATAATCGGAGTCCTGACGCTTACCAGGAAAAAAATCGAAGCACCGGGAGGTGAAGGCGATGAGTGAATACAGTCACGCGATAATAATCATATTGGTCATGGGAATCGCCACCTTCGCCACCAGAATAATTCCGGTCCTTGTTCTTGGCCGCGGAAAAAGCGTTCCGGATTATGTTCTTTATCTTGGCAGGGTGATTCCGTACACCGCAATGGGACTTCTAATCGTGTACTGTCTGAGGAATGTCCCTGTGCTTGAATCACCTCACGGGCTGCCTGAGCTTATAGCTCTTTCAATTGTAACAGCAACGTACCTGTGGAAACGGAACACTATTTTCAGTGTTGTCACAGGTACGCTTGCTTACATGATTATGGTACAGTTTGTTTTTATTGTCTGAATACACAGGAGCCGTTTTACAGTTCCTGGTCTTTGTTGTAAAGCCTTTCGATGAAAGCGTAAATTTCAGGCAGTCTCTTTTTGAGAGGTATCGGCCTCAACGCGCGGTTTGTGAATCCATGTCTGGTGTGACCGGTTGCATGGAGCTCTCCCGTCTCGGCGTTTCTGACTTCGTAATCCACCTCCAATGAAGCCGGTCCAAGTTTGACCAGTTTGCAGTATATCGCAATGACCTCATCGTATACGGCAGGCTCAGCGAATTTCGCCTGAGCTGACAGAACAGGAATCTGGAAATCCTCCTTCTCCATCTCTGAATACGGATAGCCTTCATCTCTGAAGTACTCCGTTCTGGCGGACTCAAAATAACGGATATAATTCGCGTGGTGCATTACCATCATTTTGTCAGTATCGAAATACTGCACGCGCGTCTTATAACAATACGCTCCCATGGTTATTTCTCCTCTTTCTTCATGGCAAGCTTCAGACGGCCTGCTTCCAAGTCAGCCAGTGCCATCTCCTTAACCAGATAGTGCTGCAGTTTTCCTGTTGCTGTCATCGGTATTTCTTTTACGAATCTGTAGTAACGCGGACGCTTGTAAACCGAAAGGTGATCTGAATTCAGGCAGAACTCAACCAAATCCGATACCGTAAGGTCATCGTCTTCCGGTACTATGTAGGCAACGACTGCCTCGCCTCTGATCTTGTCAGGTACTCCGGTTACAGCTGACTGGTGAACTCTCGGATGGAGATTCAAAGATTCTTCAACTATGGTCGGATAAATGTTTTCACCACTCGAGATGATCATGTCATCCTTTCTGCCCGCGATGGTTACAAACTGATTCTTATCCCATGTGGCCAGGTCTCCGGTGTACATCCAGCCGCCATAGAATTTCTTCTGCTCTTCTTCGTCGTTGTGGTAGTAGCAGTATGATGATTTCGGGGTTCTGATAATAACCTCGCCTGTCTCCATTTCATCCATGGCCACAACGTCATCAGGATCGGCGAAGCGGTCCTCATAAACCTTAACTACTCTTACATCATCGTCGGTGCAGGCGCGTCCTGCTGTTCCGGCCATTTCCGGAAGCTCATAAGGTCTGAGGAACGTATTCCAGAAGGTCTCGGTCGTGCCGTAACCATTGAAGATGTTCGGCGTGAGAACTTCCTGCACGCGTATGCAGTCGGATCTTTCGAAAGGCGCGCCCATGGTTACGATTCCCTTGAGTGAGGAAAGATCCGCACCGAATTTTTCCTGCTGTCTCACGAGCATCTTCATGATGGATGGAGCTCCGATCAGGAACGTTACTCCATACTTCTGAACATATTTTAGGGCCAGCTGCGGCTGGAATGATTTCATTATTACCACCTTGCCACCCGCGAAGAATGTAGGAGCAGGTCCGCCGGAATGGATTCCGCCGCGGTGGAACCAAGGAGTCGTGTTCATGGTCGCATCCGTGGAGTTCATAGGGAAGTGCATCATTACGTCATGACAGGTAAGCACTTCGTTAGCGTTATAAAGAGGAACCCCTTTTGGCCTTCCTGTTGTTCCGGAAGTATAAAGACGCATCATCTCGTCGTAGATATATGGTTCAAAATCTGTTACCGGTTCGGTGCCCGGATAACCGGAGACGAAATCGTCAAAGAGTACATGACCCTTCGGCAGCTCGCCGTCTCCGACCATGATAATGATCTCCGGCTTCTCATCAAGCATCTCAAGTGCCTTGACAGCCTTATCGCAGTTGCTTCCGTCATAGATATATACCTTAGGCTCACTGGTCTCCAGGCAAACCCTCGTCTCTTCCGGCGCGAATCCAGGATTCGCAGGGCTCGTTACCGCGCCTATCTTCTGAGGCGCCAGATATGAGAATACGAACTCCGGAGAGTTAGGCAGCTGGAACAGGATTACATCTCCCTTCTGTACGCCGTGGTCCAGAAGCGCGTTTGAGAATCTGTTCACATCTTCATTGAGCTGACTGTATGTCCAGATGCGCTCTGTATGAGGATCGACCATCGCTTCTTTATTCCCCAGTCTGCGTACAACGCGAAGGAATCCTTCTATATAAGTGAAGTCGCGTTCGAATACTTCTCTGAACATGTTTTTCTGTTCAGGCGCCCTGTAATCCATGAGCGTATCGATTGAAACATTCAGCTTCTCCGCCATCTTCAGTGCGTAGGAAACAGTCGGTTCCGCGTTACCTGCGCAGTATTTTTTTATCATGTTATAAGTAATCCCTGTGCTGTTTGCCAAGTCGGTCATTGTCATTCCGCTCTGAGCCAGAGCGCATTTCAGATTTTCACTAAAAGACATTATGCTAACCTCCAGTTACTATAATTCACAATTATCTACGGCATTATCATATTATTGAATTATATTTCACACAAGACAATCATAGTTCACCTCAACTGAACTATAGTTCAGTTATCGCTATTCATCATTATTCTTTTGCCACGGCCGCGGTTGTATCATATAATCTCTTTATCAGGAGAGGGGGTTCTGAAATGTTGTACAGAAACGACAAGTATGGGAAGCCTGTTTCGCAACTTGGGTATGGCTGCATGCGCTTCACAAAAAAGGGTGCCGTCATCGATTACGAAAAGGCTAAAAGAGAGATCATGCTGGCCATTGAAAAAGGCGTTAATTACTTCGATACGGCCTATCTTTATCCGGGAAGCGAAGACTGTCTCGGACGAATTCTCGAAGAAGAAAAATGCAGGGACAAGGTGTACATCGCCACTAAACTCCCACACTATCTGATGCGTTCCGCAAAGGCAATCGAGCGCACTTTTGACGAGCAGTTAAAAAGGCTGCGCACAGATTATGTGGATTATTACCTCATGCACATGTTCACCGCTCCAATGGAGTGGGACAGACTTTGCAAGCTGGGGATCAGGGAGTGGTTTGACTCTCATAAATCAGACGGCAGCATCGGAAACATCGGCTTCTCCTTTCATGGCGATACGGATTCTTTTATTGAAATTCTAAACGCCTATGACTGGGATTTCTGCCAGATCCAGTACAACTATCTTGACGAAACCTCACAGGCCGGAAGACGCGGTCTTGAGGCCGCCCGCGAAAAAGGAATCCCTGTGTTCATCATGGAACCGCTTCGCGGCGGAAAACTGGTAAACATTCCGGAAAAAGCGTGGGAGGCTCTTTCGGCCAGCGGCTGCGGATTTACACCTGCCGAACTGGCTTTGCGATGGCTCTGGGACCAGAAGGGCGTGACCTGTATTCTATCCGGTATGAATTCGGAATCGATGGTCGCGGAGAACTGCCGCATAGCTTCAGAAGCAAAGGCAGGCTCCTTCACGTCAAAGGAGCGCGAGCTTGTGGAAACCGTCAAAAAAATCATTAAAGAAAACGAGAAGGTTGGATGTACAGGATGTCAATACTGCATGCCGTGCCCTGCCGGTGTTGATATCCCCGGCAACTTTTACTTCTACAACCTCATGTATCTTGAGAAAAAAGGATCTGCGCGCAGGGAATTCCTTCAGAACATGGCTCTTAGAGGCGAGCCTGGTTTTGCGTCTAAATGCATCGGGTGCGGAAAGTGCGAAAGCCAGTGCCCTCAGAACATAGCCATACGCGATGAACTCAAAAAAGCAGACAGGCAGCTCAGGCCTGTCCCGTACAGAATCGCGGTTAGTGTTGTGAGAAAACTCATAAGAAGGAAACGCTGAGCGAAGAATTAATAATCTGCAGGAATACGATAGCAGCTTTCACTTGCCATTTTATTCTCATTGTTCTATTTGCCCAATTTGAGATCAATATTGTAATCCTTGAGGAAGTATTCTTGAAGATCCTGTCGCATCGGCATTGTCTGTTTGATGTGGATAGCATCATGAGTGCAGCGGGATCTGCAGATTCCGCATCCCACGCATTTTTCCTGGTCTATCCGAATCGTACCTTTCCCGTCGAGAGAAAGGGCTTCTACCGGGCAGCCGTTCTGCCCGTGAATACAAGCGCCGCATCCCACGCATTTTGTCGTATCGGCGACTGCTGTCCATCCGGCGGGGTGGAACCTGTGGCGTTCTTTTTCTGTCGCGTTTCTAGCCAGTTTCATGGTAATGCAGCAGCAAGGGCAGCAGAAACAGATCTCCAGAAAGTGATCCATCAGGTCATGGGGAACGCCCCAGAGCATCTGCTCAACTTCGATCCATACCGCCTGCCCCATGAGTCCGGCTTCAGCCGCTTTGTCCACCTTGGCGCAGGCTTCTTCATAGCTAAGCTGTCTGCCCAGTTCATGCTTGACTACGATTTTCGCAGTGTCACCAAGAAAGAGGCATCCCAGATCATGAGGGAAATCGGCGCAGTCGTTCGCGTCACGGCAAAGGCAACTGTCCATGCCCGCTATATATCCAACGCTCTTTAAGGACTCTTTAATCATATCCAGTGGAACTACTGTTTTTTCTGCCGCATCTGTCAGGTCGACATTTAGAGGCATGACAATAGTGCCCGTCGGGCGTACCTTGTCCGGATACAGTTTGATTCCTTTTTTATACAGACGAGCCTTCCAACCGCCCTCTTTCATCCATACGGAGTATTTCACGAACATATGATAAAGTTTGAGCGCCAAAGGCCATCTCCTTTTGTTCATGTATACGACGTTCCGCACGAGCCAGTTGTAAATTCCCAGTCCATTCGGTTTGTTCTTGTATGGCGGAAACCCCACTTCCTTATGGTCCAGAAGCTCCTGATCAAGATAGAGCACGCGTCCTTCTTCGTCTATGTTTTTCGCAATCTGTAAATCTTTCATCTTTATCAATACCGTATATCTCTAATTACCAGACCGTTCCCGCGAACCATGCGAACCCGAAGTTCTGTGTTCTTAAGCCGCGGCAAAACATCCGCTGCGACCGGAAACAGTTTCATCATATAGCGGGGAACAACCTCGGATTCTCTGCCGATTTCAAGCGTGATATTCCTTATATGTTCTATGCCGTTTTTTACGGCGGTCTGTTCTACAATCTTAACAATCTGCCTTAATATCCCTAGTTCGTGCACCGGTTTTCACCATCCTCTTATCACTTTCCTCCGCTATTGTATCAAAGAATCTCCTTAAACAAAAGCCCCACTGGTCGGCGGGTTTCCGCTAGTATGCCGTCTGGTCAGGGCGTTTTTACTATTTTATAAAAGAATTATCGTCATATCTGCTTTAGTTTGTTTTGTGACGGCTTTTATGACGGTTCGGGATAGATAATAAAGCCAACAAAAGCAGAAACATTCAGTATTAAAAACAGGAGAACAAAACAATGACTAAGACAATCAGATTCAGAAGAACAGCATCACTCACGATCGCAGCAATCATGGCAATCTCAGCTTACATGCCGGCAGCGGCATTCGCAGATGTAGAAGAAGGCGCACCGGCCCAGCAGCCGGCAGCAGCAGAGCAGCAGGAAGCAGCTCCTGCTCCAGCACCTGCACAGAGCACACCTGCACCTGCAGCGCAGAGCGCACCGGCAGCGGCAGAGCAGCCATCATCAGAGCCTGCATCAGCAGGATCAACAGAACAGGATATCGAATCCGAGACTCAGCAGATCGAGGAACCAAGCTACGGCGAGGCGACAGGAAACTGGGGATACGGAAACGAGACAAAGACTACAAAGTGGACCGAGTACACGAACGGAAAGGACACCATCCTCGTATTCAGCACCACAGGCGAATCCGATTCAGACGAAGAGAACGCCGTAACCCAGATCCTCGACCAGGACGGAAAGTCACAGAAGGACAAGCTCAAGAACAAGGTCACTCAGGTGATCTTCGAGACAGGCATCACAGGCATAGGCTGGACAGCTCTCTACACCGACAAGGGTTATGAGCCTCTCTACGACAGGAACGACTACACAGTAGACCAGTCCAAGACAGACGTATTCAAGGATTTCAGCGTACTCAGGAAGGTCATCCCTTGCGAGACCATCAAGAAGATCGGCTGGAGCGCATTCAGAAAGTGCTACAACCTGAGCGAGTTCGACTTTACCAGGTGCCCTGAGCTTGAGATCATCATGAACCAGGCGTTCAACGAGTGCAAGTCACTCAACACAGTGGATCTCTCAAACTGCAAGGCTCTCGAGACCATCGCGCAGTCAGCGTTCGCGGGAGCGGGCAAGGGCGGCAACGCCACTCTGGAGCTTCCTGAAGAAGGAGTCCTGTCGATCATCGGAGGATACGCATTCTACCAGTACGCAAGCAAGAACGCCGAGAGCTCAGACGTCGACTTCAGCAGAGTCGCGGGCTCAGTCACAAAGATCCTGCAGAACGCTTTCAACGGAGCGAAGCTCGCAGGTGAGATCTCCGGATTCAAGAATCTTGAGACGATCGCAAACAATGCATTAAAGGGGTCAAATATAGATTACATACCATACGTTGCACCAGTTGATGAAGAAACAAACGAAGAACAGACTGCTGAAGAGCCTGCAGTTCCTGTAGAAGAGCCAGCAGCACCGGCTGACGAACCTGCAGCACCGGCAGACGAACCGGCTGACAGTTCAGACATCGATCAAGGCATTCCTGAAGGCGAAGTTTCCGCAGAAGAATCTATCATAACAGCAGACGCGGCAGACGCAGCAGCCATCCCGGCAGCAGCATCAGAAGCAGCAGCAAAGGCAGCTATCGTTTCAGCATCATCATCAGTTGCCAATCCGGCAGCAACGGCAGGAAGAACTGCAATCGGAGCAGCCCTCTTCTCAGCAGCACACTCAAACATCGGAGACGGTGCGGCTCCTATGGCAGCTCCTGCATCAGACACTGTAGCCATCGACCAGGCTGACATGCCGGCAGCAGCTCCTGCAGAAGACTCATCGATGATCATCATCTTCGGAAGTCTGGCAGCAGCGATGCTCATAATGGCGGCAGCAGTAGTGATCGGAATGAGAAGAAAAGATTCTGACAAGTAAGATCCTCAATACTAATTGTTCTCTGTATATAAAAAGACCGCGGGCCCAAAGGCCCGCGGTCTTTTGTTGTCCTGCTTTTGCGCTGCAGAACGGGTGATGGCATTAACATAGAGCAGGAGAAGAGTAATCCGGCAAACTGATATTGAAGATTTTCGGAATCTTCTCAATTATCTGCGGAGTCATTCTAATTATTCTTGGCGCTATGGTGTTCATAGGAGCCAGCCAGCTTAGCGCAGGAGTATCGGGCATGGCCATTTTCTTCGTCCTCGGCGTGATATCTCTTCTTGAGGGTATCTTCTCAATAAGGGGCGCCAGGGACGCGTCAAAAATCATGCCGGCATGGATATTTGCAATCATCGGCGTCATCGCTGCTATTATAGGCCTTTTCACCGGAGGCTCTTTGGGGGGCTCCGTTTTCTCACTGATAGTCAATATTGTGATATTCGTTGCTGCAAACAAGATCAAGAAATTCAGAAACTTAATCCAATAACCAGAGAAAAAGCCCTTGATACTATTTCGTTCAAGGGCTTTCTTGATATATCCCCCTTGACCAGATACGCTTTCACATCGTAAAGCAAAAGCAAAACCCTCAAGGCCATACACCTCAAGGGTTTGTTTGGTACACCAGTATTATTGATATGCGAACCCAGTTGTAATAAAAGAATGTAACCATAGACACCCTGTTTAATAGAGCACAGGTGAAGCTTTGGAGTTATCATTCATCTGTCAGCAAAGAAAAGGATAGGAAGTTTATTACTATAACAATTACAGCTCTGTGGCTCTAGTGATGTTTGTGAACCTTTAACTGATTAATAAAAAAATTATCGTAAAACATTAAATAACTATTGACAAACGTTAATTCATGCATATAATTAGCATTGTAAGGATCCTGAACAGACATGTTTTACAAATCAAGACTACAGAAAAGGAAAGGAGTTCATCGTGAATAAAGAAACCAAATTAGTAAAACTTCAGAAAACAAGCAAGGTCTTCGCAGTGATCGCGAGAGTGATTGAGATCGTAAACTATGTTGGAGCTGCAATTTGCGCAGCTGCCATCCCGGTTCTCTTTATTGCTCCGGATAAACTGCAATACTTCATAGGCGGACAGGAAGACGACCAGTTCTTCCAGGTGCTCTCAGATAATATGGAATACAAAGGCGCCATGGTGATTTTCCTCGTGATGCTCATAGTGTTAACTCTCGCCTCCGCTTATCTTTTCAGAAAGATCGGTACGCTTTTCAGGAACATCAACAAAGACTATTCACCTTTCATCCCTGAGAACGTGAAGCTCATCAAAATCATAGCGGTGTTCGTTGCAGTGATCATGTTGATCGAGGCAGGCATTATTCCTGCTATCCTGATCGGATTGATGCTCTGGGCTGTAGCTCTTCTCTTTGACTACGGCTGCGAGCTTCAGAACGAATCTGACGAAATATTATAGGAGGGTACCATGGCGATTATACTTAGACTCGATAGAATGATGGCAGACCGCAAAATGTCCCTTAACGAGCTTGCGGAAAAAGTCGGCATCTCCAATGTCAACCTCTCAAAGATAAAGACAGGCAAGGTAAGTGGTGTGAGATTCACTACCCTGGACGGCATCTGCAAAGCACTGGATTGCCAACCGGGAGACATTCTTGAATACAAAGAAGATGAAGAGTGATTTGACCGGAATAAAGCGGAGTACCAATTGGTACTCCGTTTCATTTGGTACACCATCAGGGGTTCGAACCCTGGACACCCTGAAGATTTTGTTGAATTCTCAGTTTTTGTTGATGCATCAACATTTCGGTGGTGTTGTCCTTGAAATCGTTATCACGATTAGCTTTTCATTACGTTTCATCTTTTTGTAGTCTGTGACATTTAATTGCACTACTTCTCGTTTTGACCAACTTCATATCACTATCTAAATAGTTACCCTTTAGTTTTCTCGTCTCCGTAATCTGGAAAGGAAAAAAGTGCTATTTTCTCGACAGCATCTCTCCTGCGCTCAGCCTCGATATTGATGTAATACTTCGCTGTTACGTCAATACTCGCGTGGCCCATTAGCTTAGATGTTACCTCAATCGGTACTCCTGCTCGGCTAAGATTTGTCCCGAACGTATGCCTGAAGGCATGGAACTTGCGATATGGAACCCCGATCCTCTTATACAGTCTTTTCAAAGAGCGGATGATGTTACGCTTATAGTATTGCGTTCCATTGCATGTAGTGAAAAGATATCCCCGATTGTCATAGTGATACTTCTGCATCATTTCCCGCTGTAGCTTCTTGTGCTTTTCAATCTCTGCAATAACTTTGCCTGAAAGCGGGATCGAGCGATTGCTGCTTTCTGTCTTAACCGGCTCAAGATGAAGAACTTCGTTGTCTTTATCATCAATTGATGATATCTCATATAGTTGCTTATTTATTAACAGCATACCGTCCGAGATATCGCTATACGTCAGCGCAAGGAGTTCTGCAAACCTTGCCCCCGTATTAACGGCAAGCACGATGAGCAGCCTAAGCGGATTCCCATCTAATGCATTGATGATTGACTGTATTTCCTCATCCTCCCAGACTTCGATTTCTTCTTTTAATGGCTTAGTTTTCCCTTTTGGAATCACGAGGCTGCCTGTGATGTCAGAACAAATACCGTTCAGCTCAGCATACTTATAGAACCGCCGAAGAAAATTATGCAGTGCCCGCCTAGTACTGTAACACTGACTCAGATCGTTGTATATCTTCTGTATGTCCAATGCCGTAACCTCATTTACGGGCCGGCCCATAAGGGGTGTATCTCGTAACAAGTTCTTGTATGCGGCAAGATACTTCTTCTTGGTCGAATTAGCCAGTTCAGACGATTTGAACACGGTTTCTGCAAATACATCCAGCGCCTCTCCCCAACAACTGAAAGTCATTCTGTTCTGTTCAATGTGGTTTTCAGCCATGTAAGCAATGTATTTGTCTTCGGCCTCCTTTTTACAGTTGCCGTAAAAAGCTTTTATATGGGGAACCCATTCGCCCTTCTGATTGCAACGCATGCCTACTTTTCTTTGAAGGCGAAATCTAGGATGACCGTGCCGATCAATGTAGTTTGTCTTCTTCGTCATGTTGTTCTCCTCCATCATTTAATTGACTTGAGAGAACTGCTCTGCTACACTCTATTTGGTTGTAAGGGGGCTGCAGCACAGCAGTCCCTGAATGGATATCTTCCTGATTCGTCAGGAAGATGTTCTTTTTATTCTACAAAACTATTTCACCTCCTTATATAGTTGTTACTTTCTCCCTTTGCAATCGCCCATAAGGCTGAAACAAATGACTGAACCTGTTCTGTTGCTTTTACTACTTAGCTATATCGGACAAGTATTTTGCGGGATGTGCGAAGTAATCCATCAGCACGTCCATATTCACCATGGTTTTATTGCCCTGCCTAAGCACCGGGATTACGCCACTCCTCATTATTGCGCGGATCTGCCGTTCGCTAATTGCTGTTTCAGGATCTTTCTTTTTTATTTCCTCAAACGCACGTGCAGCTGTTCTCATATTTACCATGTGGCCACCTCCTTATTGCACATTCTTAATTTTCTATTTTGCTCTAATTCCTTCCAGCCAGTCAATCATCGCCTCTTCGGTAAAAGGATCTTCAGGATCTACAACTTTTTTCATGTTTTCCTCTTTCAGTTTTCTCAAAAGCTTCAATAGCCGTTTAATCCCTTTTTCTCCCCCCAAATCAATGGCTGCTTCAATCTGTTCAAATAAAGGATTCTCTTCATGACAAAAAACATCTGCACTAAAGTGTTTCTTGTTTGCTGGATTCTTAATTCGGAAATATGCGTTACGGTAGGCCTTTATGACCGCATCAGATTGATATTTTGACTTGCTGGCATTACTTGCCTGACGCCTGCACTCATAGCTACAATATTTGCGCTTATAAGGGACGCAGAGAAAAATAGTATCACATTGCGGACAACGTCTTATTTGGATTCCTCGTGATATTATCTCATCACCAAGAGCTGCCAGTAACTCTATATCATTTTGGCACGTATAATACACGAATGGTTCCCGTTCTTCATCTGAGAGGGCTAAATCATTGAATATACTCTGGTCAAATGGATTTCTGTCAACAATGAGCGGGTCAACAATGTGCTTGTTGATAACCGGATCAATCATTAAATGAAGTCTTGCTTCCTCCAGCCGAGTGATTTTTTCATTTTTAATTAAATAGTCGATACTCCTGACGACGTTTAAAGCATGATACATAATACCATTTAAGTACGCAGCGAAATTGTCGCGAATTTGATTATCGCAGCAATCACTTGCTTTTTCGCTAGCACAGAGCTGATTGTATGTTTCTTTAAATACGCGATACATCTTCGCAGTGCTACGGTATGCAGCGTTCAACGTGTCCCTCAGTGTGAATTTTGAGAGTTCTGTTTTGGAAGCGTCCGTCAAAGTCATGTCGAGACTACTGATGATGGGGGAAGCATCATCGATTGTCTCGAAGACGCTCTCCTGTAAGTTTAAATCGAAACTATCAGATACATTGTTCAACAACGGAAGCCGTGACCAAATTGTATTACGCATTTCGGAACGAAACACTTCATTGTCTACTTTGTCTTTTGAGTATTCAGCGATAGTCTGATTAAACAGAGTAATTAACTCACTGGGCTTATCCATGTTCAGTCTGTTTTTTACTGTTACACAATCATTATTCATCGTCTAGTTCTCCTGTTTTGGTTTTTCTGGTTCAATAATAATATAGATCTCTAATGTTAGGCAATAAAAAACTGACGAAAAATATTTAATAAATTTATTTCGTCAGTTTTTATTGTCTCTTGCTCGTTCGCTGCGGTACGATCGCCGCGAGAGAAAAAAACAATAATACTATTCTTGAGAGGAGGTGAAAAAATGAATGCATTTGAGATGATGGACGCTATGTCATCATTAATTAATCCGTCGCCTTCATCTGTGAACAACCTGCTGGCTTCAGGCGCACACATAATGTTTCGTATTTCTATTGCAGGTAACGAGCGCATGATGGATCATTTTGTGGCTGACGGGCTTCTTGTCTCTTGTGATTTTGACGTCTCACACTTCGACTCGGTAAAAAGAAGAGTCAGGCGCGTCACAATATTTTCAGATGAAGCGTTCGAAAAGCTTTGGCTTAAGCTGAGACCGGACTGTACCGTTCTTTACGACGAACATGCCATTCTCCCGAGTCTCGAAATGATTTCAGCGGTGCCTATCGATGTAATCAAGACCAATCTGGAAGACGGCAAGATAATCACGCTGGGTTACGAGGACTAACCTGCCATTTCCGTGCCGACCTATTACATGGGTCGGCACGGTCATAGGGAAAAAATGAAAGGAAATACACCTATGATGAAGATTGCTTTACGGATCATGCAAAGACACATAAGAAATAAACACATTTATAAACTCAAATGCCGTGTTGGCGATGACACAGCCTTCATTTTAGAAGGTCTTGCAAACTACCACGGTATGGCACTTGGCAACTATCTTGAGACCGTCGTGGAAGAAAAAATTCTTCCTTGCGGTAACCATATGCTCTATCAGCATGTGACCAATTTGGTGCATAGTGAGATGATGGGTATAAAAAAGGACGACTATAGAGAAGACCTGAAAACTGTACTTATGTTTGCCAGCACGACTCATTCTCTTAACAAATATGCCTTAAAGGGACTGATGCCACATTATTCGGAAGAAACTAATCTCCTTCCAGTAGCTTTATTAGCTAATCAGTTCAATACCATTAATGAACTGGTTAGCTTCGATACACCCGACGGTTGCCTTAAATCGCCGCGGGATATTATTGAATCAATTAGGAGCAATTGGAACTTGGTTAGTTCGATTCCCGAAACCTATGATTTGATTTTTGAATTACTTATGCTTGGCGAAGGAGGCGCACCAGTATCTCTTTGGACCGTGATTTTATATAGCAACTATGTATACAACAGATCCAAATAAGATATGGTACATCCGTATATTATCCATCTCCCTTCTTCTCTTTATATAGAGCTGAAGGAAAATGGATTCACATATCTAGGTTTTTCTCACCGAAGAAGCCGAGGGTTACGCAAGGGCTACAATCCCTTTCCCGGAGTGTTGCAATCGGGAAACGAGGGGTAGAAACGTGATTGCAGCACGTTTCGCAGGGGGCTTCGAGCCCCCTGATCTGTTTCGACGTTGCTCGCGGCATCGCTGCGAGCATAGGAGGAGCAGACCGTCGTCCAGGGGGCGGCTACCCCTGGCAAGATAAGGGCGCATGCGCCCGGTGGCAGAATACTATGATTCTGCCATATCTTGTATGTCAGATCAGATTTTATCAGGGATGCCATTCCATTGCATGGTGTGTGAGCAGCCGGCAGGCCTGCTCCCGCGCCATGCTCGGCGGAGCACAGCGACGCCGAACGCCTGCGAAGACGGGCAGAAAGGAGGCCAGAATGGCAAGTGTTGAAAAGTTTACGGCGGCGGCTGTAGTCAATCAGCTGCGCCACAATACCAGGGCGATTGAGAACTCATCCAACGAAGACATCGACCCGCAGAGATCGGAATTGAACTACTCGCTGCTTCCTGCGAGGGAAGTGTCGGACTACGACTATTTCTGTGAACGGAAGAGCGAGTTGTACTGCTATGATCGGGCTGATGTCAAGGTCCTTGCGGGATGGGTCGTATCCGCTCCGGCGGATTTTGCGACCCGTTCACCTGAGGAAACGAGACGGTTTTTCGAAACCGTAAACGATTTCATGTCTGAAAGATACGGTGAAAAAAACATTGTCCAAAGTATCGTCCACATGGACGAGGCGGGGCAAGTTCCTCACTGCCATGTAGTATTTATTCCTGTGGTTCCAGACCGGAAGCCCAATCATCCACAGGAAGAGAAAGTCTGTGCGGCAGAAGTCCTTTCAAGGACTGAACTTCGCAACTTTCACCCTGCCCTTCAGGCATATATGGATAAACACGGGCCGAAGGATGCACGTGTCTATACCGGTGTAACGGCTGCATCGGGCGGAAACAGAACAATAAAGGAACTCAAGCGCGATCGTCCGATTGACAGAAACAAAGATGAAATAGCTGTTCTGCAGCGAGAAGTCAAGGAACTCCGTGAGGAAATCACGACTCTGAAACGTATTGTTTCCCGCGACCATGAGCGTGGACGCTGGAACGAAACAGAAAAAGAACGTTCCGTTGGGAGGTGGTAAAGTGTATTTTAATAATCATAAACCTGAATACTATATTGATCTGATGTTGGAATCGATTGCGGAGTTCCTTTTGATGATTCTACAGTTCACAGTACTTATAGCCGCATTGTTTTTCCTGGTTTATCTGCTTCGGAAACTGTATCCACTGATACGTAGTGATCTTTCCGTTGCTCTTGCAGATCATGTCAGAGGCATTGTGTTCGGAACAATATATGGCTTTGATGTTTATTCAGCGTCTGAAAGCGAAGGACATATTCTAGCATGGGGACCATCCGGATCCGGAAAAACTGCTGCGAGTCTGATTCCTATACTGCGAAGTTTCGACGGCATAGGTTCTTTTGTTATTGATATTTCAGGTGATATCTCAAAAAACGTCGAGAAGCCTTTCAAAATTGTCTATGAGCCGGAGAGTTCCGACACCGTTCCGTTTAACGTTTTTCATGCTGTTGATATCCTTCCTTCAAAGGATGATAAGGATCAGGCGTTATGCCGCTTGGCTTATATGCTTATGCCGCCGCTTTCTCCTCAGGTTGCCTCAGCCAATGCTTCTTTCTTCAATGATGAAGGAAGAAAGATACTGATAGCTGCGCTGCTTGCGTTTTATCACAAAGGTCTGGATTTTGTTGAAATCTGTGAAAAGATTGTTGCCCTCCCCTACAAGCAATTGTTCGCGGAAATAGACGCCACTGGCAATGAACTGGCAATCGACTATATCAACGGATTTGACGGAGGGTCAGAAGCAAACAACTCCGGTTGCCGACAGTCCGCTGTTGCGGCCATTGACCTCTTTGCTTCCAACAGTTACGTGCGTAACGCCGTACGTCGGCCATCTCCCAACGAGTCGTGTTTCACCGCAGACTCAATCGAAACACGCCACGTGTTCTTTCTTATCAGTGATGCCAATCTGGACGTCTATGCGAAATTGGTGCATCTTGTGACATCCATGGTACTGGAATATGTTGGCCAACGGGTCAATCCTCAGGGAACTATACTGATTGCTATTGATGAACTTGCCAGTTTCGGTCGTCTGGATCTTATCAACCAACTTAGAAAGGCACGTAAACGAAAGGTCAGGATCTTCTGTCTGACACAGAGTCTGGCGGATTTGTATCTTGTCTATGGCAAAGATGAAACACAGGCAATGCTGACCAATTTCAAATACAAATTGATTCTCGGCTCAGCATCTGCTGAAGATGCAGAGTATGTTTCACGGCTGATTGGCAAACAGAAGAAAAAGCGTCGCAGCACATCATACGGATCGCGTGGATATACAACAACACACTCTGAAGAAACCGACTGGATCGTTTCACCAGAAGAAGTAGGAATGCTCGATAAGAATCTGCTGCTGATTTTCCCAGGCGGCCATCTGAAGTTGAAAAAAATCTATTACTTCAAGAGAGAATAGTCACGCATATTAATCGAAAATAGCTATTACAATTTTATTTTGGCCCATTTCCTTTACAACTCTCTACGCATAGCCTTATAGTAGTTTCAGAAGAAAAAAATGCTCCTGCGAGTTTGGCCGCTGACAGGAGCATGGATCACACCTTTTTTTCTGTATCTACTTCAGTAGAGATTTTATCAATGGTGGATCTCTTAGATGATTATACCACGAAAGAGATCCTCCGGAAAGGAGGTTTTTTATGTGTCTGTAAATTGTCACGAATCCTGTGACATATAGTATCGTACTACTTTTCATATAATCAATCGAAAAAGGAGAATTGGAATTATGGAAGACACCAATAATGAAAAGATCAAAGCTAAAGAAGAATCCGAAGAATCAAAAAAACCCCATGTTGTTACATACAAGGATGATAAGGTCTGGTTTGAGGAACACTTCCCGGATTTTTCTTCTCAGCAGGAAATGATGCATGAAGTGCGTATGACAGCGGAAAGGATTATGACGCTTGAAGGAGTTCAGAAACAGCGGCAGAACATTAATAAAATTTCCAGATTTCTTGATGCAGTAAAGGATATTACCTGTACGATGGGGGTTGAATTCGAAAATCAGGAATCCCTTATCCACAGTGAGTATCAGTCCCAGATTGATTCCTTTTCCAAAACCTTGCAGGAAAAGGAATCGGAAATAACGCGGCTGAAAGAGATAACGGTCTCTCTCAACGAGGAAAAAAAGCTGCAGTCTATTGAAATAGATAAAGGAAAAAAAGAGCTCGGTGAATGCCATGAAAAAATCGGGGTCTTGAGATCCGCACTCTCATCCCGTGAATCTGAAAACAAAGTTTTGCAGGATTCTCTGACAGATACCAAGGATCTTTTGAAAGCTTCAGGGGAAGCTGTTAATCATGCAGAAAAGGCAAGGCTCACTGCAGAAACCAAACTCGCAGAAACAACGAAAGCATATGATGAAATACTTGAAAGAGAACAGCGGCTTGAACATGAAGTTTCAACTCTGAATAAACAACTGTCGGAGAAAGAAGCCGCTCATAAAAAAGAAGTCGCCTATCTCTCCGAACGACATTCTGCGGAAATTAAGACAATTGAAAAACAGGCCGCAGCCGATTTGATAGCTACAGTCGCCGATGCTGTGCAGGCGGAAAGAGATGCTGCAAGGAAACGCGAAATCAGCTTCCTCGAAAAAATAGAGCATCTACAGAATACTCTTTCAGAAAAAGATGTGCTCATAAATGAAAAGACTGCAGTTGTAACTTCTCTTGAACATAAACTTTCTACGCAGAAATAACAAACAGTTCTTACAAATTAGCAATTAATTTAATTTAATCATGTTAATTTCAATTAAAAATCTGTATTTCGTAACCCATGAAGGGTTACCGTATTAGGGATGGTGGGCGGGTATAAGAAAAGAACAGGAGCAGGCTCCGAGGAGCCTGCTCGCTTTCGCTAGAAGCGACCCTTGAGCAACTTTGCGACAATCTGCATTTCTTCCGGGCAGAAAGTGATGCCTCTGCTCATCTTTGTGTGATCCGGAGACCAGGAGCGGATATCGTACCGTGCGTCCTTGCCGTTCCAGCTGACAAGGTTGAGTTCTCTCTTCCATCCGCTGGATGCGAGGCTGATATCTCCGATTTGTTCTGTGATAACGAATGTGATTTCATCATTGTTTGTTTTAGCCATGATAAGCTCCTTTCTTTGCATAACGCTTTAAGTTTTATCCTGCCTAAAAAAGGCATGGCTCAGGGGGAGTGTCAAGTTGGAGACTTTGTACTATCTTGACACTCGCAATGAGCCATGCAAAATAGGGCAGGAAATAAAACGGGGCGGGATGCATGAGAGGAGCGTTCTGGCAAAATAGACAAAGAAATCGCATCGTACAGAGCCTTCGGTATTTCAGACCGAAAGCGGCTGGAAGAGAACGCATAACCGTCATGCTATGCAAAAGGACGCACGAGGTGTCCACGATTGTTGATGGGTCTAACATGATGAGCAGAGGAGGAACGTGACCAGAAGAATAAGGATTCGCTCAAGGAGTCGATTCCAGAAAGGGAGCAGCCGGGGTCTGCTCCTGCTACATTTTTAAGGGTGGGATGGTGGGAAAACAAGATAAGAAGGCAGCATCCTGCCTTTCCTTATCATAAAAAGATGCTCTTCCAGGAACTGATCCTGAAAGAGCATCGGATAAAACTAAAAGCTCGATGGAGCTTTTGCTTTATCTATTATACGGCATATACAGTACATTGTCAGATAAAATCTCATTATATCTGACAACTGACTCATTTGCCTCGCGACACATGGCGTTAAGTGCTGGCATTGTCATTCCAGAGGATTCAGGGATGATGATGAATTCGTGGACAGAAGATGGGATTGCGAAGAATGCTTCTTCTATTTTCTCATGAATCTTATCAATGACGCCAGGTAGAAACATGGCGGCTGCACCAAACAGACCGGTTCTATTTGAGAGAATCATCATCTCGCCAATGACCTTTTCTTCTGATTCCAGCAGGTCGGTACGATTATCCATAAACAATGCATCATTCATTCTGCACAGGACAGCCGGATTCTTCTCTGAAGAGTTCACTGTCGCAAGGGTAAACAGTTCTTCTTCATCCCAGTGATTTGATACTGCAAGTTCTTTTGTTATGTTTGTGGACAGTACGCCATCACCCGTATTGAATCTGATTTGACAGATGAATGAGAGACCGCTGCCGACACGCTTTGATACGACCTGGTCAAGGAACTCTTTGTTTCTTTCATCGCCGACAAGAGCAACGAACAGATTATCGCTGATTTCGGAAAGCGACTGACCTGATGCCAGGTTATCCATCAGTTCAAATGGCGGGATATCTGCTGATGTCTCGCATGCTGTCAGAAGCTCTTCTGCCATTTCCGCAGCAGAAAGATCTGCATCCGCAAATTCATTGAGATAGAGTGTCTTACCTATATCTCCCTGCTGGAATACGATTCCGTAAAGATGCATATCGTTCATTTTGATAACGTCTGCCGTGTCGATTTCATACGGAATATCCATTTCCTTCAGCACTCCAATAACTTCTTCTCTTTTTCTCTTGAAATCCATGGTGTTCTCCTTTCCTGATTTCTTCTGAAATAGTTTTGCCTAAAACAGACCGACGGGAGACTGACGGGTCAAGGGCAGAAGCTTTTTCAATGAAAAAGTCCTGCGAGTAACTCGCAGGACCCTTTACCCGGCAGGATCGACGGCGGTAAAATGGAACGACAATGAGAGATTTACATCATTCCATTCGCCTTGAAGCTGTAATAGGATTTATCGGATGCAATAATGAGATGATCAATAACAGGGATGTCAAGCAGCATACCTGCCTTCTTGAACTTTTCAGTGATATCTATATCGTGTTGTGATGGTGCTGGGTCACCCGATGGATGATTATGTGCTACGATCACAGAGGCCGCACTGCTTAGAAGTGCTCTCATAAATACAGCCTTTGAAGTTACAGTGCATTCAGAAAGCGATCCATGAGCAACTTCATGTATGGCTGTAATTTCTCCCCTGCTGTTCAAACAGAGAAGATACACATATTCTTCCGCAGCTTCATCCAGGCCAAAATCAAGCAGAATATCTACCGCGTTAAATGGTGATTGAATCGGCTCATAATTACATTCCTTTTCTCTCACTAGTTTGCATTTCATATACTCGACTTTCATATGTGCCTCCTTCAGATGATTCCGCAGAGAATCATTTCTCTGATTTTTCTCATTTCCTCTTCTGTGAGAGTGATCCCGCGACTCAGTTTCTGATGGTCCGGGGACCAGTCCCTGATATCGAATTTAGGCGGCGCTCCATTCCAGGAGATATAATTGAGTTCTCTTGTCCATTGTGTTTTCGGATTTTTGGATAATGTAACTATTCTTCGTTTCACTTCATACTCCAACATGTTTTCCTCCTTTCTCAGTTATACATTTTCGAATAGATTTCAATTTGGGAATCGGTAAGCCCCTCAAATTCATCACTATCTGTTGGCGCCCTGCAAATAATGAATGGTCCGCAAATAATATCGAAAGGTGTTCCATCTGCAAGACAGATCATGCGATTCATTTCAAGACCAAGCAACTTGCCTTCCTCATTGCAAATCAATACTGCATCATCCGGATGGTTCGGCGGAGAGACCGTCTCGATCATGCCGCCTACGATAGCCTGTTTAGCGCTAAATGTGTTTTCGATTTCTGCAGGTTTGGGAGTTTTCCCGGGTTCAACGATTAGTACTTTCATTTTTTTCTCCTTTCAAATTGTTATCTACAACGAATGGAAAAAAAACATGCAGCGAGGCAGCAGTGGCAAGGTGGAGATGCCGTGCATACGACCTTGCCTCTGCAAAGAGCTGCATATAATTAGTAACACTGCTGAGATGACAATTTGAAAGTTCTCTAAACAAAACCTTGATTTCCCGAAAAAAAAAGAGACCTTTGGTCTCTCGGCATATCATCAGAAGCTCTACTCTTTGATTTAAGCGAAGTTTTGTATATATTCAACTAATGATACCTATTATTTTGGTTCTTTTGGCGCATAGTTATTCACCGTGTATGCATAATTGGATTATCAAGTAGTTGCACTAGGTAATAATTCAGCCCAAGAAGTGAGAGCAACCATTACAGATTCGATTAGCGGCTGTGTCAGAGGCTCGTACTTGTATTCCATCTGTTGTCCGTTTTCCGTCCAATACCATCCGGACGGCAAATATTCAGGTGTTATTTCACCGAATCCAAACTGGATATATGCAATGGAATACCCTTTATCTGTATGACCACTGCAGCATGCTGATGTAATATATCCCTTTTTGTTAAGCAAAACAATTGTCGGCGCAATCAAATCATCCACCTCGAAGCAACTGACAGATGGTAATTCCTTCGTTTCATAAGTATCGTTTCGTATAAACATCGCTTACTCCTCAACCGTCGCATGCCTCTTTGCCCGCGTAAGTGTACTAACACTGATGCCGGTCATTTGTTCTACCTGCTTATAGCTATGATTTTCAAGAAGTTCCAATGCATGTTCAATCTGCTGATGCGTAAATTTCTTCGGTCTTCCTTCCCTATAGTTTGGTTTAGTCCTTGCAATTGCTTTTCCTGCCTGAGTACGCTCAATAATCTGTGCCCTTTCGAACTGCGCAAAAGCAAGAAGGCATGTAGTAATAAGATCACCCATGGGTGTGTCTTCGATAAGACCCATGTTCAGAATATGAACCTTCACACCTTTATTTTTTAAGACATCGATATATCCAAGACCTTCTTTTGTCGTTCTACAAAATCGATCAAGCTTTGTAACAATCAGCTTGTCTCCAGGCATACATTTTGATATCAGTTGCAAGAATAATGGTCTTTCTTTTGCGCCACTGCAGCTTTCTGCAACTATCTCTGCATCTGAATACTCTTTTTGAATAGCCGCTATCTGCTCTTCGATTGAATTCCCATCCAGCTGACCCTTAGTTGATACCCTTACATAACCATAATTCATGTGTATCCCCCTTTTGTTTTTGACTATAAGTTATGACTATGCTCTATGCCCTGATATTATCACCTTACGAATTCATGGTCAATACTGTTAAGTTATGACTATAGCGATAGACGCTCACTCTATAAAGCCATATTCATGTTCGACGTGGAATCGTAAACTATCCGCAACCGATTGAAAATCATTGCCACAAAGCTTAATGCCGCCAACTATAAGAGATTCTTTTTCCGGATAATATGCACGTAGTTTTAAGGTTGCAGCATCTTCCATGACACGCCTGATTTCACATTCAATCCCCGTAGGTTCTGAAACAAAATCGCCCAAATCTCCTTTAGTGTCATCGGAATATACTTTCAACACTTCATCGGAATAATAATTTACTATTCCACATAATGCTCCAGCAATTAAGATCATTTTATCACTGCATGCCCAAAGAGCTTTTTCAACCGTAGTTTCTTTACCCTGATATGCAGTAGAGAGTACGGCACTTGCTGCACCAATCATCGCATTTACGATATCGTTTTCAATATCGTATCGCATCATGGCACTTTTTATTTCCTCAATCCTTGATGCGTCTGGTATGAAATCCCCATCATCGCTACAATCATCAACTCTTATTATTTTTAATACTTTTGCTTCAATCTGTCGAACGCGCTCTCTAGTAATGCCAAATTCTTCAGCAACGCTCTCTTGTGTTCTTGCTTGCCCGTTCTCTAGTCCATAGCGCAGAGTTAAGAGCTTCTTTTCTCTTTCTGTTAAGGTTCTCATATTTTCCCCCGCTTATCTTTCTACATACAAATCTCCATGATGGTACTCCTATTATATCGTAATGGGACCAAAGAAAACCATATAGGGATATTATTACTACAATCATTATTTGCATCAATCTCCCTAGTATTGACAGATTATTTAAACAGGTAAATAATAAGAACACATCAGTAGTTGATTCGCTTTTTGACGAAAAAGATAAGGTGAAATCTATGAAAAAGGTACTGGTTATTCTTATTTCGACTATGTTCGCGATATCACTCTGTTCCTGCGGAGATACGGAACAACGATCCTATGATGAAGAACCATGGGGTTCCGCTGAAGACTTGGCTGAACAGCAGGAATATGAAGAGGATTTACGAATATATGACGAAATGATGCAGGCTCATCCGGATGCGATATCCTGGGAGTCCGCCAGTGAACATGAAGGAGAGTATATCACCGTATACGGTACCGTGAAGGATGTAGACAGCGAAAGCACAGGCGGAGATCCTACATTTGTTGATGTGGGCGGAGCCTATCCGGATGCAAGACTGACAGGCGTTATATGGCCGGAATGCTCATCCCTATTCCCGAACGTGAATGAACTTGAGGGAGCCTTTATCTGCATGAGCGGAACAATCTATATGTATAAAGGCAACCCCAACATAGAACTTACAGACGCATCCCAGATAGACGTTATTGATTCGGCCGATTCTTCAGACAGTGGTGAAATAGGAGATTACTCATTGGATGAAGATACAGGCATTTCCTATGAGGACGAATAGGGGGAACGGCAGATGCAAGCACCGCGCTGCCCGAAATGTGGAAGGAAGATGATACTTCGCACTGCCCGCCAAGGACGATACGCCGGCAGGCAGTTTTGGGGTTGCTCTGGATATCCAAACTGTAAGGGAATCGTAAACATTGATCCGGCCGAATCGGAAAATAATAAAAAGACAGAGGATCGGCAACAAGCGAATACCTACATTTCCCACGAAGAACCGAATCAAAGCACTAGTCGGAAAATATGGATCGGCATACGAATCACTTTAGGCTGGATTATCGCAATCGTGGCAGTCATCGCCGGCATCTGGATGACTATTGATGAGTACACCGGTGTTAGTTTTGGCCCTCGATGGGGCGGTGGTGCGGTCATCTTTACTGGACTTGCGATTGCTGCCGGCATTACAGGCAACGAGACTATTCGGAGGAAAAAGCGGCGTTAATAGAAAAGGCACACCCATTGGGTGTGCCTGATGCTTCTATGTGGTTAAACAATCTTAATCTCCTTGTGCAGCCAATGTATTATATCTCTGCCAAGAGTATGGCAGATGTTGTCCATAGCTTTTTTAGCGCCCGCAAGTACTTCTTCAGAGTACATCCCGTCAACCGCGAAATCCTCATACATCTTCAGAAGCTCCGGCAAAGGTTTATTGAAGCCGGCAAATGCATCGTCCACTTCATCGTATAACTCATTCATCATCCATATGATGTTGCTTCTATCCTCTTCATTGCCATCAAACTTGGCTTTTGCGATCTCATCCACCATGAAGGTCACCATCTGAGCGTCTTCGCCTTCTTTGAGCTTCTGGAAATAGATAAGTCCATATCTCGCACAATCCAGATAGAATGCGTAGCATAACTTCTCCATCAATATCTCGTTGATCTCGATGTCAGAAAACTCACTCTTGTGCATTTCAATGGTTCCCTCTGTAGAGGTGTTGATGGTAGTCAGCATCATGGCCATAGCCTGCATCCTGCTTACTTTCTGTTTCATGTTCTAATCCTCCTTACAATATATAAGAAATCGACTCCCTTCATCCATTACTCTTGGCGAGATTGCACGTCGTGCAAAGCATCTGGCAGTTCTCCGGTACGGTCTTTCCGCCGTTGCTCCAGGCCACGATATGGTCTCCATGCATCTGTTCGAACTCGAACTCTTCCCCGCAGATCGCACACTTGTGGTTCTGACGCTCGTATGCAGCTCTGCGGTCTCTAATGTCAAATTGTCTGAGCTGCAGGCATCTTTCATCGCCTGTCAGCAGATATTCGTATATCCCGGATGGCTTTGTCACCTCATATGCATCTGCTAGCAGTTCCTTGATCTGATCCTCCAGTGCGGCTGGATCCAGATCAGTGCGCTCGTGGTGCGCATTATACCACAGGCCCCATGGCCTGCCCTTCATCTCTCTTCTGGTGACCGGGAAAATATCCTGCACCCATTCGATCACATCCCGGAAATATTGCCACAGTTGCAGTGCGTTGTTGTCGTGCATGTGCTGGGCCATATACTCTTCGATCGAGATATCGTCCCTTTCAGATATCCAGTAAAGTGCCGTCTCAAGATAGTCCTGTCGGATTGGTGTGCCCTGCAGGTAGTCCTTTGCGAGCTGGTAAGCAGCGCATCCTGACTTCGAGAAGTACTTCTTGGCGTCCTGTGTCCAGGTGTCAGCATACACGGCGTTTCTGAGCTCTTGATCGGTCAATTCTTCCCCGGCGATGTTTATGACCTTGAACCACTCCAGCTTCTCGCTCTCAGGTCCATCACATACATACACATATATCTCGTATTCCTCGATAGCCTGCCTGATATCCTCTGGAAGGTTGTCAAAAAGGAATCCGTCTACTGAGTAGTTGCCCTCCAGGTATTCACAGATTGCAACGGTCCTTTGCTGGCCGTCCAGCAGTTCATACTGATCATCTCCGGACAAGCTCCAGTAGAACGTGTTAAGAGGGAATCCTTTCTTGACCGTCCTTATGACTTCGTCCCTCTTGTCATCGGAATAGACAAACTCCCGCTGGTATTTCGGACGGATGTTCAGGCGGTCGCTATACCCTCTCACACCTTCTTCGTCATCGTTGAAGTAGTCGTCATACAGTTCCTTAATCTTTACTTTCTTCTCGTATATTTCCATAATTACCTCGGTTCTTCCGGATGTTTATTTCTGATAAATATCCTCTGATAGATATTGATTGGCATTCCATCTTCATCGAGCAGATAAGGTATCTGCACTCTCCACGTATTGTCATACGCCTTAAATGATTTTGCCATTGCTTCATCTGGCGGATTGAAAAATGGGCATTCATTCACAGCCCAGTCTATGTCATGTGAGCGTCCTATTATCTCGAACTGGTCAGGATTGTACTTGTTCAGAAAGGTCAATGGAACGCCCATATATCCGTCATAGTCGAACGGTATATCACTCAGTTTTTGAACTTCTATTGCGTTGTAATTTGCATAAGTCGGATAATCCTCAGGATTATACCGCCTAATCAGTATCATGTCTTCATGACGACGGCTTATGTCGAGATTCGTGAACCAGCAAATGTTCCCGAAGACGGCCATCTTATTACCATCATCATCATATACTACGTTCTTTCTGTCAGCACTTTCCGGAATGTAAAACAGCTTTGGCGGCGGGTTGTTATTACCTAGCCATACAAAGTTATTTTGAAGAAGCGGAAAGAAGTCACGATACGTTATGACGTTCTGATTCCCTATTATTATAAAACGCTTCCTGTATTCCATGAGCAATGCAATATAACTGCGAAAGAGGCTAAACGGCGGGTTTGTACACACAATATCACATTCACTCAACAGATCCAGGCATTCCTGACTTCTAAAATCTCCATCTTCCATCAACTCTTCCAGCGTGTTTTCCCCCGCCCTAAAAAGCTCGATGATATCGTCCTGATCAATTGCTCCATCGCCTGTGATGTCATACACCTTATTTACTATCGCTTTATACGGCGTATCGCTTGGTGTGTCGGGTTTGCCTAGTATATCTGCAACTGTCATCTGCTGACCCATAACAGGTGAACCAGCATAACATGTGCATACCAACTGTTTCAGTTTCAGCCGGTTGAAGTTCATCACGAAATACCTGAAAAAATTGCTCTCAAAAGGGTCGTCACAATTACAAAATACGATTTTGTCCTTGAAGTGTCTTCTATAATGCCTCAGCTCTTTTTCTATATCCGTGAGCCTTGTATAGAACTCATCATTTTTCGTTGACTTGGCACGAGATAAGCTTTTGTTATGAGCCATGATATACCTCCAGCACGAGTATATCATTTTTGCAGTTTAAAAAAAAGAAGCGGGCGCAAAGCCCGTCTTCAATGTATTAACTAGCACAGCCATACGGTGACTGCGTATCCTCCTGGGAAGAATGTCAGGTTCGTATGGCTGTGTAATGGTACACCATCAGGGGTTCGAACTCTGGACACCCTATCTTATCAAGGCCACTTCTCATTGATTCTGTTATTGTTTATATTGCTGTCCTAATTCATTCAATCTCAGTCCACATTCGTTCCTCTCTATAAAAGCAACAAATCGAATAGAGACTCGTGACTTCTGAATCTCGTAGGTCAAACTGCCCTTCAGGGCATCGTCAACGGTTATGTTATCGGTCTATATATGCGAGGAATATCAAGACAATTATAAAAGTAAAAAATATCTATATTTTTCTCATTTTAGCATTTCATACATCTAAACTATTTATGAAAGGGTAATTATGAAAACAAACAATTAATAGAAAGGTTTAAAAAATGGCAACGATAATAGAACTTTATAATGAATTGATCAAAAAAGGAGAGACGGTAGACTGTATAGAGCTGTATAGAGCACATTCACCAAGAGAATATGAATGGCATGAGTTTAAGTTTATTGATATTCTCACCTCGGAATTATTGTTCAATAGCGTCTACACAAATGTTGAAGTCGAAGATTTCGTTCTCGTGACAGATGAGGAATACCGTATGTTACTCTCCGAAGCACCCGCCGACGATTACTCAGGCACGCTGCTTATTCAGTTAAGATTTGGTGATTATTCTTACGCAGAATATTACCCAATAATAAGCGACAATTGTAAGATTCCTGAAGCAACAGAATCGAACGTGGGACAAGCCTTATACCTCGTTAATAAAGAGGCAAAAAAAGCAAGAAACGATAAAGACTATGCCTACACACAACATGATTATGAAGCTGTTGCTTATAGCAAATCAAAAGAACTGTATATGTATGCATTAAAAGATAAAACACTTGAACTTCTTGAAAGCGAAGGAAAAAGTAAATTCATCGGATATCATATAAATGAATATAATAGCAGCACTCTTGAGTATTATCGTCTCGATAAGTTTACTTTCCATAAACCTTGCAAAACAACAATCGAAGACGAAGAATGCGAAAATGCAAAAGTAACTGCGATACACTCGTCCGCTACTCCAATCAAGGATGATATCGATATCGATGTTGAACAGGCGATTGCAATTTTACTTGAGTACACCAAAATAACAAAAGCAGAAATCGACAAATATAGGGAAAAAGAAGAAATCAAGAGAAAGAAACAGTTAATAGAGAACAAACATAATCGCAATAACGCTAATTACGAAGAAGAATACTACGATGATGATATTGACGGATATGAGTATGAGTATGAGTGTGAGTACTACTAATCTCATCCAGCCGCCATATATCAGCAGTAGGATAATGGATTAAGAAACTAAAAGAACCCTAAAAACTAAGGCCGCTCGCTCTCTCCTGAGCGAGCGGTGTCTGTCTGCCGAGCTCGCTCGTCTTATAGCTGTCCGCCGACCGACAGTAGATGCCGGCGTCCAGCACGGCGAGCTCGGGACAGACGTCCCCCCCCTACTAGGACGAACAGCAAGCGATATCAGTCTACACCGATCCTCCTAGACCCGCTTACTGCCCCCGCGCAAATGCGCACCGGCTCCACTCCAGCTTTTTGTGTCTTAAAACAGACAACAGGATTCTAACCCTTCACTCTCCCCTGAAATCCTTTTTCGTTTACAGGGAGATGGCTGCTTTTCGTGCATCGGCGCAGCTCACCTTGTTGATCACGCGGTGTCAGCTTCCGCGCCTCCTTTCGGAGGTGGAAGTAGCATCGCAGCTCTCTCTTTTGATAACTATAGTTAACATATAGTTAACTGATCTTGTTATTTTAATTTCTAACAAATGAAAACTCCTTGAAACCCTAGGATTTCAAGGAGTTATTTGGTACACCATCAGGGGTTCGAACCCTGGACACCCTGATTAAGAGTCAGGTGCTCTGCCAGCTGAGCTAATGGTGCATATTCATTTGATTCTTTGCTTACGCGCAATAGTTAGTATACCTGTGAAGCCCTTCCGTGTCAAGGATTTTCAGCAAATTATCTACTGCTCAGAAGTGCACTTTTCCTGCATATAGCCGAACAGGTCGCCGCCTCCGGAGATGTCGTAATTGTCTGAACCATAGACAAGAAGACCGGTACCTTCAAAACGGTATCCGTAACTTGTTCCGTCCTCAAATGTAAAAGCTACGAAATGGTAACAGTCGGTAATAGACATTTCGCTCTTGTCTGCGACAGTTATGTTCTTCAGCCCTTTGTAAATCGTGCGGATCTCTTCCTGATCCGTCGTTTCGTACGGCGCGTTGGCGCCCATTTCATCGTAGAGAACCGTAGCGCTCACGATGGTGCCTTTATCAAAGGCGGTCATTAGCTTTTTAGCGCCGTCGGATTTATCAAAAACAAGGATCGGGGTGCTGCCTTCAAGCACCTCTCCAATTTTCGGCGTGCCGTCGTCATCAAGATCTCCTCCCTTTCCGCCGTCATCGAAGAACCCGTTAGGCACTCCGACCGCAAGGAAAAGAATCAGACACACAACCATGCATCCTACAAGCGCGATCCCTGTTTTTGAAAATTTCCTCTTCATTTATTTCTCCAGTTTCGCAGCCGCTTCATCAAGCCAATCGCCCTCGTACGCCTCAATCATTCCGCAGTCGCAAAGCGCAGCCAGCGCTGGATCGATCGGCAGTTTTGCCAGAACGTCCAGATTGAATTCAGCCGCAACGTCGTCAACCTTGCTTGGCCCGAAGATGGCATGCTCCTTGCCGCAGTCCGGACACTTGAAGTATGAATAGTTCTCAACGATTCCCAGTACCGGAACGTTCATCATCTCAGCCATCTTTATCGCCTTTGATACTACCATGGAGACAAGGTCCTGAGGTGAAGTTACTATGATGATTCCGTCAACAGGAATGGACTGGAACACCGTAAGCGGTACATCGCCCGTTCCAGGAGGCATGTCTACGAACAGATAATCAACGTCTCCCCAGATGACGTCTGTCCAGAACTGCTTAACGAGACCTGCGATAATAGGTCCTCGCCAGAGTACAGGATCCGAATCGTTCTCCAGGAGATTGTTCACGGAGATTGTACGGATTCCCGTTGTGGTCGGAAGCGGGAAGATACCGTCTTCATTACCCTCCGCCTTCTCATAGACTCCAAAAGCCTTCGGAATCGATGGGCCCGTCACGTCTGCGTCCATAATACCAACCTCATGCCCGCGACGGCGCATGTTGACCGCCATCATGGAAGTCACGAGAGTCTTGCCGACGCCGCCCTTGCCGCTGACTACGGCTATGACCTTACCGACATTGCTGAACTCGTTTGTCTTTTCGATCAGCGACGCAGGATCAAAACTGCCGCAGCTTCCGCCGCTCGGACAGCTCCCGCAGTCGTGTGTGCAGTTTTCAGGAGTCGGATCTCCGCCGCCTCCGTCCGGACTGAATTTCTTTAAGTTTTCAAACATTGATAGTCACCTCTTATATGTAATTTATATTTTTATCGTAGTCATGAAGCCTGCCGCTTACTCAACTGTTCCAAGCGCTGTGAAACGGGCGTCCTGCAGATGCTCTTCCTTGCGCAGTCTGTTCCTGATCGGTTTCCATACCGGAGCATGGAAGAAGCACTCGTCAGTAACACTCATCATGTAATCAAAATCTTCGCTCGGAATCGCGATCGCGATTTCGCCTTCAGGTCTGAATTTTCTCTGGGCAAGGTCGCTTCCCGTGATGACAGCGCGCGGTTTTTCGTTGCGTTTCTCCGCGAGCGGTATGCGCACAAGTGAAGCGCAGCCCGCGGCTGTAGTCGCGATTACTCTGTCAAACTCAGGCTTATCGTAACCGTGCAGCACTATGACGGCCGACAACTGATCAGGGTTGCAGAAGCAGACCACAACGTCACACTTCATTCCCTCTCTGTAAGGCTCAAATTTCAAACCGTCGTACTTGTTGCCTTCCGCGTCCACCATTACGTTCTTCGGCAGAAGGTCGTAAAGAGCATACGCCGTCTCCTCATCGCACTTGAACCTCTCGCCGTCCGGCGTCCACTGAGCCTTTGATCCGACAGTCAGAAACTTTCCGAATCCGCCCGGAATGCAAGGCAGCTGATCCTTGAGTCCGCTGTTGCTTTCGAAGCCTTTGCATCCGCAGTAGCCAAGACCCGTTACGAGCGTCTCTCCAGCCAGTATCCTGTCAAACATTCTGAAGATGCACCCCAGCGAGTGCTGCGGCGTCTCGTCCGCCAGATTCACGCGGGTGATCGCCATGACCTTGCCCTGAAGCTTTACTTCTTTTTCAAATTCCGCAAAACTCATAATAACCTCCTGTCTGCCTTTGCGCCGGATTGCCTTTGCCTGACGCTATCTGCTTCTGAAAACGAGCTTGAATATCGGACACGCGACGATCATCGCACCGCCGATGACAGTACCGACTTTCATCGCCTCCGTCGCTCCGTATGATATCATGATGTACAGCATCTGTCTGGAGAGAACCAGCCCCGCGCCGTCCGCGGTCACCGTCTTGTCAATCATCATCGACACCCCGTAGAAGAGCGCCGCTACAACGAGAATCAGGATTCCGCAGAGCAGCATTCCCGACTTGCTTCTCCAGTACAATGCAAAGAGCAGAATGCACGCGAGTATCGCTATGCCTGCGGCTCCGTATCTGACTTCATCAGATGTCGCCGTGCGGGCCATCTCAATCTGTTCCGCCGTCTCCTCGTCTACGAAATCCGTCAGGTTCATCTGGGAGAGGACGTAGTTGATGCCCTCGGTCAACGCCGGCATTGCCAGATTGAGCGCCGTGTCAAACATGGCGCGCTCGCCTTTGTTCATGGTTATCGTGCCGTTAGCGATGCACTCGTCCGTTCCGCGGCTGAAGGCCATGTTGAGATCGTCAGATCCCAGCTCTTCCATTTCCTCTCCGTATATCTGACTCTGCAGACATCTCGCCGTGTACTCGGTAAAGTAACCCGTCATGGCGTCTGACTTGAGGATCGCCTGCATGGTCTCTCCGTACACGCCGCCCATGTTGACTGTATTCTGCTGTATTATGTTGTCGGTCAGTTCTCCGACCGCGTCTGTCTCAGTGATGGCCTTCTCGACTCCCTCCTCGGAAATCGCTTCGCTGACCGCATATGAACCCAGCGCCAGGGCGGAGCTGGCTATCAGTATGACAGCCAATGCAAAAGCCACCAGTCCTTTTAATAATCTCATGCCCTTACTATATCACAATTTTTAATACTTATGTCCCGGCGTTGGCCGTTAGAAATCATCCGGATAAACAGGAGTGTCGTAGTAGTTTTCGGCGCCCGGCTCCGTACTGTTAGTGCTGCCCGCATCGCTTGACGACGGTTCCTCGCCATCGTAGCTGCTTGATTCTGAAGCTTCAGGATCCTTCTTAGGCTGCGTTCCCTCTGTGTAATACTCGCCGTCAACCTTGACTACAGTGTACGGCATCTCGGAGAACTTCTCTTCCGGAAGCCCGCTGCATACGCTGGTCATTATCTTGGACCAGAATGCGGCTGCCGCCGACGAGTAGTTTGCCAGGGCGATGTTCACATCGCTGCCCATCCAGAGAGCCATGGTGTATCTCGGCGTAAATCCCGAGAACCATACATCGAACTGTGACGAAGTGGTTCCTGTCTTTCCCGCGACATCCTGTCCTTTAACCTTGGCGTTCTGGCCGGTACCCTTCTCGACTGCTGACTTGAGTATGTCAGTCATGATCCAGGCTACTGAATCGTCATATATCCTCTCTTCCTCAGGCTCGTTTTCTACCAGTACTTCTCCGTTGCTGTCGATGATGCTCGTGTAGAAGCGAGGCTTCGTATAGACTCCTCCGTTGGCGATAGTCTCGTAGGCAGCCGTCATTTCGAGCGGGCTTATGCCCTTGGTCATGCCGCCGAGGGCAAGGGCGTCATGCATGTCTGATGTTCCGCCCTCTTCAACTATGCTCGTGATGCCGTTCTTCTTGAGCATTTCAACTGAATACTCCGTCCCGATCTGTCTGAAGACTTTGACCGCGACTACGTTGACCGACTGCTGAACAGCTTCTCTGAATGTCATCGGACCCTTGAATCCTCCGTAGGAATTTCTCGGCCATATCCTGCCGTCCAGTTTGAGCGCTTCGTCGTCTATGATGCTGCCGGCTGTTATGTAATCTCCCCACTTGTCGCCGCCTGACGGCTTGAGGGTGAGTTCTTCACCTTCTCTCACCGCGTCTGCGCTCATCTGAAGTGCCGGCGCGTAAACGGCGATAGGCTTTATGGATGATCCCGGCTGCCGAGGGCTGGTGGCTCTGTTGTAAAGCTTCTTGCCTTTTGCGCCTCTGCCTCCGGTCATTGCCAGAACGCAACCGGTATCGTTATCTATTATGACAGCTGCTGCCTGTGGCTGGCGCATCTTCTGGCCGGCCTTGTAATCTTCGGGATCGACCTTGAGGCTGTCCCCGTCCTTCTCGAAGAAATCAGGGAAGTCCTTTGTGAATTCCGCCGACACGACGCAGTTACCATCGTCGTCGAAGCTCGTGTATCCAGCCGGAATAAGAAGGCTGCCTCCCTCGAGGAAGTAAAGTCCGTCATCGTTCTGCTGATAAACGCCCTTGAAATCAGCGCCTACATATTCGGAGTCTCCGGACTGCACCTTGTAGAAGTCCAGCTTTCTTCCTTTGTACAGCTTTATCTGTCCGCTGTCGTCCTTTGAATAATCGTCTTTGCTCAGCTTGAACCTGTCATCATCGTCAAAGAACTTGCTGTAAGGGCGCATGAGAATTTCGCCCGAAGATGAGATGATGTTCCCGTTCGAGTCTTTGTTTATGTGGCTGATCGCCGCGTAGTTGGAGTTCTTGTTTATCTCCTTGTCGAGCTTGTCCTGCACCCCTCTGTCGAGGCATGTGTAGATCTCATACCCCTGAGTGTAGATCATGGTGCGGGCGTCTTCCTCTGTGATGTTGAACTGTTCGGCAACATCTTCTACCGCTTGATCTATGGCGCAGTCAATGTAATAAGTGTATCCCGCAGGCTGCTCTTCCGAATTCAGGTTTATATGGCCTTCCAGCGGATCAGCGAGAGTCGCCTCCTTCTGCTCCGCGGTTATGTGCCCCGCCGCCTCCATGTTCGAAAGGATGATCTTTCTTCTGTCTTCTGAAGCTCCGCCGTTGTACAGATAGAGAACGCCGTTGCCCTTTTCCAGTACCGGGAGATCGGTTTCCGAACCGGAGTAGTCCGCCCTTACGAGGGCGTAGGTATCAGGAGACTGCGGAAGTGCCGCCAGAGCGACGCACTCGGTGAGATCCAGGTCCTTCGGTTCCTTGCCGAAGTAAGTCTCCGACGCCGCGGCTATTCCGTATGAATTGAATCCGAAGTAAACAGCGTTGAGATATGTCTCAAGTATCTGTTTCTTCGAAAGTTCCTCTTCTATAATCTTCGTGTAATACGCTTCCAGAATCTTTCTCTCCATCGTTCTCTCCGACATTGTTTCGGACAGATAGATGTTTCTGGCAAGCTGCTGGGTTATGGTGGATGTTCCGGAAATCTGGCCGCCGCCGAAAATCTTCTCCTTTACCGCGCCGAACATTCTGACGTAGTTGAAGCCTTTATGCTCCCAGAAGGTCTTGTCTTCCGTGTCGACGATCGCGTTGATAAGATCCGTCGGGATTTCGCCGTACTCGATGATAGTTCTGTTTCCACCCGTAAGATAGAGAGCATCCAGCTCTTTCCCTTCGCCGTCGTAAATAGTCGTCTTCTGGTATATGAGAGAATAGATGTCATCAGGATGTATATCCTTTATCGCGTTCTCCTCGATGACTTTGTTGGCATAATAAGCAAAGGCTCCGGCCGCGCTCAGAACCATCAGAACTAAAATAAAGAAGATGAGCAGAATAATCCCTAGCTTCCCCTTTTTCTTTTTCCTTTTACGTGCCATCTTACCTCCTTGCACACCTCCCCTATATAATAGTATTATCTCCTCTTCTTGTGAAGATTTGATGACGATTATTTCTGTTTTTTTCGTGCGTATTTCTGTTTTCAGGCAAGAAAAAAGGATCCGTTGCGGATCCTTTTGCCTTCGCATTAATTTCTTAACGCTTCGAGAACTGGCTTGCTCTACGAGCCTTCTTGAGTCCGTACTTCTTTCTTTCCTTCATACGGGAATCTCTTGTAAGGAAGCCCGCTTCCTTGAGAGCCGGTCTGTAGGCCTCTCTGTCAGCTTCACAAAGAGCTCTTGAGATGCCGTGTCTCAGCGCGCCCGCCTGTCCGGTGTAGCCGCCGCCCTCAACTGTGGCGATGACGTCGAACTTGCCTTCGCATCCTGCGATTTCGAACGGTCTTCTTACCTCTCTCTTAACGATGTCGAGAGCGAGATATTCGTCCAGAGGCTTTTTGTTTACGGTGATGTTTCCGGAGCCAGGAACGAGTCTTACTCTGGCTACTGATGATTTTCTTCTACCTGTTCCGTAGTACTGTGTCTTTGCCATTTTCAGATCCTCCCTTCCTACTTGATATCCAGAACTTCCGGCTTCTGAGCTGCATGGTTGTGCTCAGGGCCTGCGTAAACCTTTAACTTCTTGTACATCTGTCTGCCGAGCTTGCCGTTTGGCATCATGCCTTTAACAGCGTGTCTTACAGCTTCGGTAGGATGCTTAGCCATCATGTCTTCGAAGTTCGTCTCCTTGAGTCCGCCCGGATAACCGGAGTGTCTCTTGTAGATCTTCTCCTGTCTCTTCTTGCCTGTTACTGCTACCTTCTCGGCATTGATTACGATTACGTAATCACCGCAGTCAACATGAGGAGTGTACGTTGGCTTGTTCTTTCCTCTGAGAATAGCGGCGATCTGTGATGCCATTCTTCCCAGGTTCTTGCCGTCAGCGTCGATTACGTACCACTTACGTTCAACCTCCGCCGGCTTCGCGATGAATGATTTTGTTGACATTTCGTCTTCCTTTCTGCCTACTGGGTTGAGCCATTGCCTGCATGCGCAAGCCCCGTTCTCAACTGGTTCGGTCCTGCCTACTCGGTTGCCTTTGCCTGCCGCGTTTCCGCAGCCTGCGGCGCCAACTGTTTCGGCGACTAAAAAATATCTTCTAGCGTGCTCGCTGCCGGACCCTGTTGCCTTTGCCCGCCAAAGCGGTCTCCGGCGATCCTGCTCGCACGAAAACTGCGCCGCTGTCGCGACACGAAGTAAGTATACTCGCAACAAGAGAAAGTGTCAACACAAATCGTCGCAGAACCAACCATCTACACATTTTCTTTGTATCGTCCTGGGATTGTGTAGCTTTATTTCGCAAAAGCCAACAAACTGGCAAAATAATAATCGCACCTACACATTATTCGCGTATTACACATTGTTTGTGTAGGTCGTTGCTCTTCAATCTGATAATAGCCATCAAAACCTACACAAATGCAGGCAAGTTGCTATTAATTGTGCAGAATGTTGGGTTAAAGCAATCTTTTGATTGACAATGCACTTGCGTGGTGTCATAATTTGGTAGCGTTGGTTATTATTGTAATTCACTTGTCGCTAATATTGTGGGTAATAATGCGGAGATTATCCAATATGAAACAACTCATTGATCCAGCTGCTTTTAACAAATCGCTCGCAATGGCCTTTGATTCAAACTTTGATGTTGAGTCGTCAATTCGCCGCGTGAAGAAGATAATAGCAAATCTTCCTCCCGACAAACTGTATTACACGAATCGCAAAGGCTGGATTTCTTTTTATAAACGTGTTGATGGAAAACAAAAGTGTCTTCCAAAAGCATCAAATGAACTGTATCTGCTTGCGCGAAGGAAATACCTTCTTCTGCAGCTGGAAATCCTCGAGCTCACCGGAAAGCGTGACGGCGGCGGGCAGGCATTGCGGGAGAAACTGATCCTGGAAATCCAACAGCTCATTGATGTTTTTGCAAGTGGAAATCTTGATGTCGCGCGCATTGTCATGACCCCTTCCCAATACAAATGGTTCGCGGGGCCTTTCAGGAAGAAATCTTTGAAGCAGGATATTGCATATCAGACTGTTGGCGGAACTTATGTGCGTTCAAAATCCGAGCGCGACATACTGAACACAGCAGAAAGTCTGGCTGTCCCCGCTCATTACGAAGAAGAAACCATTATAAATGTCCACGGTTTGGTGGAATCATTATATGATTCCCTGGTTGACTCAGGTGTTCTGAAAGGAAATTTGTTCTACTACCGCGGACATGCCTGTTGTTGGCGGGTTCCTAAGGAACTTGAATGGATGAATTCGCCTGGTTCGATCTGGGCAACTTACAATTACAAGACCGGTAAACTGACTATATTCAATGATTTCAAAATCATGCTTGCCAACAACGATCTTATCTGTTGGGAGCATCACGGGATGTGTTCCGACTTTACATACCGCAGCAACGCAGGTGAGCGTGTAATGGTAATGAAGTATACCCGCTCAGTTCCAAGCGGAGGCCTTATCGAAACCTTTGAACACGACGTTGATTCACCGGATAAAATAATCGGGATTCTAAAAAAGGAAGTGCTGCCGAAACTGTGGTTCTGATTTCAACATACTGAACAACTGCAACAAAAAAGGCGGTCCCGAAAGGGACCGCCGCGTGTATTGGCGTTAGTGTCGTTTGCCGCCTTCGGCAACGTTCGATCTTGTTTCGGCTTTTGCCAGCATGAGCTTGGCGTTCTGCATTTCGGCTGATTCCTCGTCGGCGTCAGGATGCTTGCCCAGCCAGTCTTCGACTTTTGCCTTCTCGCTCAGAACTCGTTCCATGTCAATATCCTCGGACCATTCAACGGCATCTGTATAGATGACGATGCTGTCCTTGACATCTATGAAGCCGCCCGCTACTGCGGCTACGCGGAATTCATTTTTGCCGGCTCCCTTTTCCTGGATCCAGAGCTCGCCTACATCGAGGAGCTTGCACGCCCAGACGTGGCCTGCCATGAATCCTTCATCACCGTCCAGTGTCGTTACAATGACAAGTTCGACCTCGCCGCGGTAGAACAGCTTTGACGGCGTTATTACTTCTAATCTTACGCTGTTTGCCATTTTCTAAACCTTTCGCTTAAAGCTGTGCGAATCAACTATGCGCTCTTGCTTTTGCTCTTCTCGTACTTCTCGACAACCTCGTCTATGCTGCCTGCGAACAGGAACATCTGCTCAGGAATCTCGTCGTGCTGTCCTTCGAGAATCTCCTTGAAGCTGCGCACTGTTTCCTTGATTGGTACGTACTTTCCTTCCATGCCTGTGAACTGCTCCGCTACGCTGAACGGCTGTGACAGGAATCTCTGGATCTTACGAGCGCGGTTTACGATGAGCTTGTCGTCGTCGCCCAACTCGTCCATGCCCAGGATTGCGATGATGTCCTGCAGTTCCTTATATCTCTGAAGTACTTCCTGCACTCCACGGGCTGTGTTGTAGTGGTCCTCGCCGAGAATCAGCGGATCCATGATTCTGGATGTTGATTCAAGCGGGTCTACCGCCGGATAGATACCAAGCTCTGTGATCGCTCTGGAAAGTACGGTCGTAGCATCCAGGTGGGCAAATGTCGTTGCCGGCGCCGGGTCAGTCAGGTCGTCCGCCGGTACGTATACTGCCTGTACCGATGTGATGGAACCCTTCTTGGTCGAGGTGATTCTCTCCTGCAGGGCACCCATCTCAGTTGCCAGTGTCGGCTGATAACCTACTGCCGAAGGTACACGGCCGAGTAGCGCGGATACTTCGGAACCTGCCTGGGTAAATCTGAAGATGTTATCTATGAAGAGCAGTACGTCCTGCTTTTCCTCATCTCTGAAGTACTCAGCCATTGTGAGGCCCGTAAGACCTACTCTCATTCTTGCTCCAGGCGGCTCGTTCATCTGTCCGAATACCATGGCTGTCTTTTCTATTACGCCCGACTCGATCATTTCGTAGTACAGGTCGTTACCTTCTCTTGTTCTCTCGCCTACACCCGCGAATACGGAGATACCGCCGTGCTCTTTCGCGATGTTGCTGATAAGCTCCTGAATAAGTACTGTCTTGCCTACTCCGGCTCCTCCGAAGAGACCTACCTTACCGCCTCTGGTGTAAGGCGCAATCAGGTCGATTACTTTGATGCCTGTTTCAAAGATCTGAGCTGAAGTGTCCTGTTCTTCAAAGGACGGCGCCGCTTTATGTATCGCGGACTTCATCTCGGTTTCGATAGCAGGCTTGTCATCGATCGGCTCGCCCAGTACGTTGAACATTCTTCCCAGAACTTCCTTTCCTACTGAGATCGTGATCGGTGCTCCGGTATCGATGGCCTCCATTCCTCTCTTGAGTCCGTCAGTTGATGAGAGGGCTACGCATCTCGCTACGTCGTCTCCCATGTGCTGGGCTACTTCCGAAACGATGGTCCTCCCTTCAAACTCTATATTGACTGCGTTCAGCAGTTCCGGCATCTCGTCCTCGTTGAACTTTATGTCGATTACAGGACCGATGATCTGATGGATTTTTCCTTTGTTCATTTTCGCTCTCCTAATACTTTATGCTTTTGCAAAAGTCGTATGCTGCTTAGTTCTGAGCTTCAGAACCTGCAACGATTTCTATGATTTCGTCAGTGATCGCGGACTGTCTTGCCCTGTTGTAGTTCAGGTTCAGAGCGTCCAGCATCTCTCTGGCGTTATCTGTCGCGTTCTCCATTGCCATTCTTCGAGCCGCGTGCTCACAGGTGGCTGATTCAACGACGGCTGAGTAAATCTTTGTCTCAACATATTTCGGAACAAGATAATTGAATACGGCTTCTACCGAAGGTTCGTATTCCACGAACTTGTTCACCGTCATGAAGTCAGGATCCTTCTCAACTTCGAACGGAAGGATGACCTCGTTCTTCACCTTCTGTTCCATCGTGCTGATGAACGAGGTGTAAATGAGAACGACTTCATCGATTTCCTTGTTGTCATACATCTGCAGAATCGGCGTGGACAGTTCCTTAGTCTCCAGGAAGGAAATGCTCTCCGGCGGCGCGAGGTATGAACTGTGGATGTCGTACCCGCGCTTTTCGAAGTACTCCTTGCCTTTGCTTCCGACCGCTACGATTACAGGCGGTTCCCAGTCGGCGTCGATTTCCTTCTGCGCCTCTCTGATAATGTTGGAATTGAATCCGCCGCAGAGGCCGCGTCCGCTCGTTACTATGATGTATGCTGTCGTCTTGATCTCTCTGTTGCCCGCCAGATACTCCTGCGGTATTTCAGATCCCGAGTTGAACAGCTCCTGTATTGTATTTGTAATGAAGTGAGAATTCTCGTTAGTCTTCTCGAATATGGCTTTGGCTTTTCTCAGCTTGCCGGCCGAGACCAGCTTCATGGAGTTGGTGATTCTCTCAGTACTGGTGACAGACTTTATTCGCCTTTTGATGTCCTGTATGGACTCTGTAGCCATAAGTCACACCTCCTCTATTCGCTGTCCTCTGCAGCCTCTTCCGCAGCTGCCGCCGCTTCCTCAACGGCACCCGGTTCAATGATGTCTACGCCGATTGTGCGGAGATACTTCTCGTTGAACTTTTCGATTGCGGATTTGAGGGTCTCTTCAGTGCTCTCAATAATCTTGCCTTCTTTCTTGATACTGCGGCCTACCTCAGGATAGGTTGACATCATGTAATCAAGGAATTCAGTCTCGTAATTCTTGACGTTCGCGACTCCGACCTTCTCAAGATAATGATTGATCGCAGCGTAAATGATCATTACCTGATTCTCTACAGGCAAAGGCTTGTACTGCGGCTGTTTCAGCACTTCCATGAGGATTTCGCCGTGGTCCAGTCTCTTCTTCGTCTCCGCGTCGATGTCGGATCCGAACTGTGAGAAGGACGCCAGCTCTCTGTACTGAGCCAGCTCCAGCTTGATGCTGGAAGCTACCTGCTTCATCGCCTTGATCTGAGCGTTACCTCCTACTCTGGATACGGAGATACCTGCGTTAACAGCCGGTCTCTGTCCGGAGAAGAACAGCTCTGATTCAAGGTAGATCTGTCCGTCTGTAATGGATATTACGTTTGTCGGGATGTACGCTGATACGTCTCCTGCCTGCGTTTCGATGATAGGCAGCGCAGTCAGTGATCCGCCGCCCTCTTCATCTGAAAGCTTTGCTGCTCTCTCCAGAAGTCTGGAGTGCAGATAGAATACGTCGCCGGGATACGCTTCACGTCCAGGCGGTCTTCTGAGCAGCAGTGACATTGCTCTGTACGCCACTGCGTGCTTGGATAAGTCATCGTATATGATCAGCGCGTCCTTGCCGTTGTCTCTGAAGTACTCGCCCATGGCGCATCCTGCGTATGGCGCTATGTACTGGAGAGGCGCTGAGTCTGACGCTGTAGCGCTGACGATGATCGTGTAGTCCATCGCTCCCTTGTCTTCGAGTGTCTGTGTCAGCTGGGCAACTGTTGACGCCTTCTGTCCTATAGCTACGTATATGCAGATTACGTCTTCACCCTTCTGGTTGATTATCGTATCTATTGCGATGGCTGTCTTACCGGTCTGTCTGTCGCCGATGATAAGTTCTCTCTGGCCTCTGCCGATAGGAATCATGGAGTCGATCGCCTTGATGCCTGTCTGCAGCGGCTGGTTAACGGACTTTCTCAGCAGTACGCCCGGAGCGATAGTCTCAACCGGTCTTCTCTCAGTTGCCTGAATCGGGCCTTTGCCGTCAAGAGGCATTCCCAGAGCGTTTACGACTCTGCCGACCATGGCCTCGCCAACCGGAACCTCTACTACGGCGCCTGTCGGCTTGACGATGTCGCCTTCCTTGATGTTTCTGTCAGAGCCCAGTATTACGGCACCGACGTTGTCTTCCTCAAGGTTCTGAGCCATTCCGTATGTGTCCTCTCCGAACTGCAGCAGCTCACCTGCCATGCAGTTCTCCAGACCGTAAATTCTGGCGATACCGTCACCTACCTGAATAACAGTACCAAAATCGGAAACGTCCAGCTGGCTCTTATAGTTCTTTATCTGTTCTTTTATGACCGAACTGATTTCCTCAGGTCTTAAATTCATAACTTTCCTCCCTAAGATAGATTCATTTGACTTGCAAGCTCGTCAAACTTCTTCCTGTATGACGCGTCAATGATCTTGCCTTCGACAAGAATCTTGAACCCCGCCAGCAGGTTGGGATCTATTTCATTATCTAACTTGACTTTCATCTGCAAAAGCTTCGAAGTCTGCTCTTCCAGCTCGGCCATTCTTTCATCTGAAAGCTTGACGACTGAATAAACCGTTCCGTAGGAGACGCCTTCTTCTCTTTCTATGAGGCTCTTGTAGACTTTAACGATTCTTCCGAAGTTCATCGTTCTTCTCTTATCTACGAGTATGTAGAGAAAATTGAGAAGTTCATTGCAGATTCTGCCTTCGAAAATATTCTTCAGGACTTCTTTCTTTTCGTCTGCAGATACTCCAGGATAATTGATGAACTGGTGCAGATCCGGCTCATCTTCGATGAGCTGAACAACAGCCTGAGCTTCTTCGAGAATCTGATCCTCTTTTCCTAATTCCCGGGCTGCCTCCATGAGTGCAGTCCCATATGTCAGATCAACAGCTAGTTCTGCCATTTCGCACTCCTTGCATCCTCAATTGCCTGATCAATGATAGCGTCCTGTCCGACGTTATCGATTTCTCTGCCAACGATCTGTTCAGCTGCGAGCATCGCAATAGATGCGATCTCCTTTCGCATTTCTTCCATGGCCTGAGCCTTTTCCTGCTCAATGGTTTTTTCGGCCTTTGCAATAATGTCGCTCGCCTGCTGACGCGCTTCTTCAATGATGATCTGAGCCTGAGCGTCCGCCTGCTGCTTTGAAGCCTTGATTATCTCGCGGCCTTCCTCCTCGACGTTCGCAATGCGCTTGCTGTAGTTTGCCATCTTCTCATCGGCTCTCTTGTTTACAGCTTCTGCTGCGTCGATCGCATCCTGAACGGCAGCGGCTCTGTCATCCATGAATTTTTTAATCTTTTCCCAGAAGAACTTCCGAAGAATGATGTACAGGATGAATACGTTGCATAGTATCATCAGTGACGACCAGTTGAATTCAATCAATCCCTGGGTCATTTCCATGGTTGTTCCTCCTTCCTTAAATCATACGAGCAATAACTTCCGACAATCTAAAGAAGTGGATTAGCGAACAGAAGCATGATCGCGATTACCAGCGCGAATATACCAGCTGTTTCTGTAAGCGCTACACCGATAAGCATCAGCTTCAGCAGTGTGCCCTGTGCCTCCGGCTGTCTTGCCGTACTCTCTACTGTCTTACCAGCATTAAAACCGATGCCGATTCCTACGCCGGCCATGGCTATCATTGCCAGTCCTGCTCCCAGTGATGAGAAAGCAGCGATTAGTTCTGCGCCTGTAAATCCTGTCATTTCATTATCCTCCTTAAATCATTTGTTATTGATTTGATAACATTTATCTGAAACCGGATCCCTGATGCAAAAGCAACCCAATCCGGATTTCATGCTTTTGCATTAACTCTCTACCGGATGTCTGCCGTTGTCGATGAATACCATCGTCAGCATTACGAAGATGTACGCCTGAAGTATAGGCTCGAACATGTCGAACCAGAAGTTCAGTATCAGCGGCCATCCTATCTGGAAGAACGGTATTATGGACTCTCTTGAGAAATCCGGATCCGCGAAGACGTTGATCAGTGCTGCGGAAGCAGTCTGCAGTCCGCTGTATACCAGCGCCATGAGAATTACACCGGCCAGAATGTTACCGAAGAGTCGGCATGCCAGCGTAACTGGGAACATACTGTCACTGATGATGTTCAGCGGCAGCATGAACGGATATGGTGATGAGAGTTCTTTGATGTAGCCCTTGGCTGTCTGGGCTTTGACCGCGTTGTAGTGGATCAGTACAAAAGTTACCAGAGCCAATGGGAACGTACAGTTGAGATCGGATGTGATCGGTCTGAGATCCAGCAGCCCGAGCATGCTTCCCAGTCCGAGGAACACGATGAGTGTTCCGCAGTACGGAGCGAACTTGTCCGATATGTCGCCCATTACATCCTTAACCATTTTGTAGACGAATCCTACGAGCATTTCACCCAGAAGCTGGGCTCCATGCGGGACTGTCTGCATTTTGCGTGTCGCCAGGAACGCGAATAACAGTATCGCCAGACTGACTACTATGCTCCAGCATACTGTTTCACTTATAGGAACACTGCCGATTCTAAAAATAATCCGTGGTCCTAATTCCATTCGCTGTCACCTCCTTAGAGTGTCGGCCAGTCATCCTCGTCGTCATATACGCTCAGATCGTTCCATTCCTTTGGTTCGGTCCAGTCGTTGAGAGGATTCTTCTTTTTCTTGATGAACTTATACACGATGCCGTATAAGAACATGATTCCGAAGTGTATGGTTACGAAGCCTATTCCGCATCCGAAGCCGCACGGAAGGCTGGCCTTGATGCATATGAAGAATACGACTCCGTATAAAAACAGTCTCACGATGTATCCAAGCAGAATCGGTGATTTCTTCGATTCCTCCATGAGCGTCTCGCCCGTTTTCACCAGAATGATGAATCCGAGGATGGATACCGCTGTGCCGGCGGCAAGGCCGACCGGGAACATGACGCTTGGTCCTATAATGAAAAGAGATACCACTTCCGCCACAGCCGCCATGACTATGGCGTATATGATTATCTCATTCCTGAACTCTTTAAGACTGGTCACTCGCCCGTCCCTTTCTTTGTCATGAAACTGGTTTCTTAGTTAGTTATAATTATACATCATTTTGCTATGATTTCAACCGCTAAACAATCGTTATTATTATAACAAAATCAATAACGGCAAGGGACGCAACGATTTACCGGATTGCATTATTATAGTACTTACGTCTGATTTTGTACTAGTTTGCGGTTCACCGTTATCTACTTGTTTACAGGTCCTTGATGACGATGTTGACCCATTTTCTTGATAGAAAACGCACCGTCAGAATGATACCCTTTATTACCTCGCCGAAGCGTACCGCCAGAACAGCGAAGTAGATAGGCCACCCCAGTTTAAGCGCGGTAATGAACGCGACGGGAACGCCGTACAGCCAGACCGGGCCCACATCCGCAAAAGCAGCAAACCTTGTGTCGCCTCCGCACCTGAGAATTCCGACGACGATCGTGCCATTATAAACATCCAGCCAGAGCAGGCATGCGTAGACGATGAACGTCTTCCACGCCATGTCGGCCCCTGCCGGAGTGAAATTGAAAAGGCTGAGAATCGGTTTGCCGCAGATGAGGGAGACGCCGCCCATCACGACTCCTATTGCCAGCGCGAGAAGCAACAGTTTCTTTCCCATTTCATAGGCTTCTTCCTTTTTCCCTTCACCAAGCTTCTGTCCAATCATGATGAGAGCCGCGTCACCTACGCTGAAAGCGAGCATCGAGAAGATGTTGCTTATGGTATTGCAGGCCTGATAAGCCGCGCCCGCCGTGACGCCGATTCGCGCAAAGGCAGCAACATACATGGCTGTCCCCAGTCCCCACAGCGTCTCATTGATGGTCGTCGGAATGGCGTTCCTGATAATTCGCTTCGCCAGCTCCCTGCTGTAGCCGAAGTACTCGCTGAGGTCTCCTTTGATGATGTTGTTCCTCGCGAATACGAAGAACAGCAGTATCGACAGCTCGACCATCCTTGAGAGGACAGTTGCCACCGCCGCGCCCTGAATTTCGAGACGCGGAAGTCCGAAGTGTCCGTAGATCAGACAGTAGTTCAGGAAGGTATTTGTGCAGAATCCGGTCACGCTTGCGATCAGCGGAAGGTGTGTCTGCTGGGTGGCGCGGAGAGCGATGGTGAAACTCTGCGTTATAGGTATGAGAAGGAAGCAGAAAGAACCCGTACGAACATACGGGATGCCCGCTTCTATGACTTCAGGGATGTTGGTGAATATCTTCAGCACATGCTCCGGCAGAAAGAACGCCACCAGAAAGAACAGACAGCCCATGCAGAAGTTGACCGTCAGCGCGAACCCCGTTGTTCTGCGTATGTTCGCGTAGTCGTTGGCGCCGAAGAACTGAGCCATGAATGTGGCGTTGCCGCTCGTGAATCCGAACACCAGCATCCAGAAGACGAAGAACATCTGCGCTGAAACTCCGACCGCGTTCAGGGCGAGCTCACCCAGCCCGCCGATCATGAGGTTATCGATCAGATTCAGACTGGACGCGATAAGGCTCTGTAAAGCAATAGGCCCCGCAATGAGGCCTACTCTTTTCATCATTGTTCTGTTGTCGATAGTGTTGAGGTTTTCTATCATCTATTTCTTTGAATCGTCCACTTCCTTTACCGGCGGAGAGTCAGGCAGCTCCTTGATAATTCTGTAACCCTTGAGGCTTACCTTGTTCGTTCCTGTATCTGTCAGGATTACTCCCAGTATCAGCGCCGCTACGAAAGCGAGGCCAAGGCATTCTATATACAGATCGCGGCTGTAGAGTATCGCCATGATTCCCATTATTCCGCTGAGGCTGTACATGAGCAGCACCGCGCGCCTCTGGCCGAAACCGGCTCTGAGAATGCGGTGGTGAAGGTGCTCCTTGTCTGCAGTTCCGATTGACTGATGACGCAGCGTCCTTCTGATGATCGCCATGAGAGTATCGAAAATCGGCAGCCCCAGTACGAGGGCCGGGATTACTACGACTACCAGCGTGGCGCTCTTTACTGTTCCGATTATGGACAGTGCCGCCAGCGCGAAGCCGAGAAGCTGCGACCCGCCGTCGCCCATGAAGGTCTTGGCTGGATGAAAGTTGAACGGAAGGAATCCTACGCAGGCTCCGGCCAGCACCATCATGCAGACGGTCGGCAGATACCATCCGTGGATGTACGAAACGTAAGCTATGGACAGCGCTGAAATCGCGCTTATGCCCGCAGCCAGTCCGTCCAGCCCGTCAACCAGGTTTACAGAGTTGGTTATTCCGACAAGCCAGATTACTGTTACGATATAGCAGGCTGCGATGCCGAGATTCATGTGACCTTCACCGAACCAGTTGGTCACGAATTCGATTCTCAGGCCCATGGCAAAAACAACGCTGGCGCAGACTACCTGTCCCGCGAATTTGATTATGGGTTTCAGTCCTTTGATATCGTCGGCGGCGCCGAGTATGTATATGAGCGTGCAGCCGACCATGATTTCGTCAACGTGCAGGCGCCCGTGAGCAAACACCGCGAGCCCTGCCATGATTCCCGCGTATAATGCTATGCCTCCGAATCTGGGCATAGGTTTGTTGTGGACCCGCCTTTTATCCTTTGGGACATCCATTGCGCCGACCTTCGGCGCGATGAGTATCGACAGAGGCGTCACAAGCGCTGTCACAAGCGCGGCGACTACAAGGGGCGCCCACAGGTTAAAGCTTGTTGCGGTCAATTCGTCTCTCCCAGCATTACAATTCTGAGACCTGCTTCTTTCAGTATCTCAACAGCCAGTTCGTCAGGGTATCCTTCCTTGACGACAATTCTCTCTATTCCTGCGTTTATGATCATCTTGGCGCAGATGACGCACGGCTGGTGCGTAATGTATATCGTTGCGCCCTCGACGCTCTGGCCCAAAGTCGCAGCCTGAATTATTGCGTTCTGCTCCGCGTGCAGCGCTCTGCACAGTTCATGCTTCTCGCCCGAAGGCACTCCCAGCTGCATTCTGAGACATCCGCCTTCTCTCTCGCCGCAGTGGGCGATTCCTCTCGGAGCGCCGTTGTATCCGGTCGCGATTATGTGCTTGTCCTGCACGATGACTGCTCCTACCTGTCTCCTCAGGCATGTGGATCTTCTGGCAGTAAGCACCGCAAAATCCATGAAATACTCGTCCCAGCTCGGTCTTCTTTCCATAGTTTTCTCCTGTGTCTTTTAATAGAACACCTCAGCAAGGCAAAGGCCGCCCGGCGGGGCTGTATGTCCTGCCGCCTGCCTGTCGCCCGCTTCGATTACTTCTTTTATGTCTTCCGGTCTGCGCTTCCCCTGTCCGACTTCAACAAGCGTGCCTGTCATTATGCGGACCATGTTGTAGAGGAACCCGTCGCCTTCGATAGTGAATTCGATTCGCTGCAGACCGCCGGCTTTTTCAGCCGCTCCCACAGCGCCTGTTTCACTCACACCCGCGGCGAACATTCTGCGTACGGTCGTCTCCCTCGGATTTCCGCCGGAAGCTTCAAACGATTTGAAGTCGTGTTCGCCTACGAAGTATCCCGCCGCTTCATTCATCGCGGCAACGTCAAGCCTTTCGCCGATGTGATACACGTAATCGCGCTCGAACACCAGCGATTTGTGAGCCTCTGCAGCAAGCTCGCTGTCCGCGAGAGCCTCATTGATACCGGCGCAAATCCGGTAAACGTACCTCTTGCCTTTGCTGTTGAAGCGCGCATGAAAATCCAGCGGCACCTCCTCGGCTTTAACGATTCGGATCGGAGCCTTTGCAAAACCTCCCCGCCCGTTTTCGCTTCCTTCTCTGGCGCAAAGAGCGTTGTTTACGACAAGGGCGATCTTCTCCGTAGGAATTCCGAAGTCCGCCCTGAAGGACGCCCTCTGTCCGTACGCATGTACGCCCGCATCGGTCCGGCTGGTTCCGCTGAGCAGTATTTCCCTGTCAAAAAGACGGGTCATCGTCTGCTCCAGATATCCCTGCACGGTCCTCTCGCCGGGCTGCTTTTGCCATCCGTGAAAGGTGCTGCCGTCGTATGCGATTGTAAGAAGCACGTTTCTCTCCATACGTAGTTTATTATACAGTATCTCCTTTGCTCAAGACAAGACCGTTATCTGCCGCTCAGGATAAGACCGTTATCAGCTTGCCGGTGCCTTTGCTGTAGCGCAGCACATTATCCGAAAGCACATCCTCCGGACTCACGATTCTGCGGTTCGCCTCATACACCATCTTCTGAAGGTGGGCCATGTCCTGAATCCGGCTCGCGCGTATTATGATGAACTCGTGGAGCGAACTCGGAATGGCCAGGTAATCCTCATCAAGCACGTGTGCGATCATGGCCTGGGTTCCGGGATAAAAAAGAGCCGCCGCTCCGTACCTCTCTCTGTTCGTCGTCAATACGTAGCACGTCTCCTTGTCATCTTTGCGCTCCGGTTCATCCGTAAAGTCCATCAGCCTGCTCGCCGGATGCAGGGCGGCTGAATTGGACCTCCACGCGTTCTCCAGCGCTGAGTCGAAGAGCTCCTCCATGTCGTATGCGTACTCTTCAGCGATGTGATTAGTTACAACCGTGCTGAAAACACCGCCGTCGGAGGCGTCAATCTGAAGGTCGCATATAAGAACGTAGCCGTTGCCTACATCCCTGAACGGGACCGTCTTAAGAAACTTTCTGTTGTACTGCCTTCCGGCGAGACGGAGCCCCGCGGTCTTCTTTGCATTGCCGAACTCCATGTCGGGAACTTCTTCGGGAACCGGCGCGTTCACCATGCCGTCCCTGTACGCCCACACCAGCTGCTTCAGCAGACTGTCCATGTCTTCCCCGGCAGAGTAAAGCTCGTACATGCCATTGAGATAAAAAGTCGGCGCGGGATCGTCCCCCGTATGAAAGGTCAGTCCGTACATGGTCTGATCGTTCATCTTCATCACCTCCGCCGTCTGGACGTCGACCGCTTCATCTCCTTCCTCGCGCAGGCGCATCAAAACCTCCTCCGCTGCGAGCGCAGTAAACTTCTGAATATTCATTTGCAATCTCTCCTCTCTGCCCCTTATATAAAATGATGGCCGCCCTACATGAGCGGCATCGCGATTATGATGTAAGCCATTGCGCATCCGCACAGGTACGGTCCGAGCGGCTTCTGGTCCTTCTTTCCGTATCTGCCCGTCGCCAGCCCGGCCGCCGCCGCGAATCCGCTGAGCATGACCGCCGCCGCAACTGCCGCGATAGTGCCGTTGATTCCCAGCACCAGTCCCATGGCCGCGCAAAGTTTAACATCTCCGAACCCAAAGGCGTTCTGCTTGAAGATGAGCTTTCCCGCCAGCGCGCAAAGCAGCATGAATCCCCCTCCAATCACCATGCCGAGAAACGGCTGCCAGAATCCTCCCAGGCTTGCCCACAGTCCCGGGTCCGCACCGGCCTGCATTTCGGCTTCAACTTTTTCCGCGCGCCAGAGAGGCGCGAAGCCGATGGAAGACAGGGCGAGCAGAAGCACGAACTGATCAGGAATGATCATGAACTTGAGATCCGCCAGCGCGATTATCAGCAGAATCCAGCAGGCTATCAGACCCGCCGCCGCCAGCTGTGTCGTCATGGTCGTGACTTCCGGCTGCACGTTCAGTTTGCCTTCGCTGTATTCAATGAGCGAAAGTCTCAGGCACAGGCATATGAAGCATGCTGAATAAACCCAGCGCCACGGGTTTTCCTTTATGCGCTTTTCGCCCTTCGCAAGGCGCGGGTCTTTTGCCGGGTCTTCTCCGTACTCGCACAGCCACGCCGCCGGCATGTGATTGAACACATAGACAGCCGCAGGGCCTGCGAAGAATCCCATTATTAAACTTGCCGCTATTTTAATAATTAATACTGCCATCACAACAATATGATACCGATTTATTCTATAATTGTCAATATATTCCACAAATCAATTGTCTCCTCTTCCCCTTGCACTTGAAACAGTTTGTTGGTGTTTGTATAATGATTTTCGGGGAATTAATCGGGATAGTTCGAGACAACTGGCAGGAGGCAGAAATGGAAAGCAAAGAATACATAAACGGTTACATAGAGAGAGCTCGCAAGGCACAGGCGGAATTTGAGAAAATGAGCCAGGAGGAAGTCGATAAGGCAGTTCAGACAATCGGCAGAGTCGTGTACGAAAACGCGCAGTACTTCGCTGAAATCGCGGTCGAGGAAACCGGCATGGGCAACGTCGAGGACAAGTGCGCCAAGAACAGGCAGAAGGCCGGCATAGTCTGGAACAATCTCCGCGGCAAGAAATCACGCGGAATTCTGGAAACAAACGAGGAAACCGGCATAACGACTGTCGCCAAGCCTATGGGCGTCGTCGCGGCGATCACGCCTTGCACAAATCCTATCGTAACACCGATGAGCAATTCCATGTTCGCCCTCAAGTGCGGCAACGCCATAATAATCACGCCGCACCACAAGTCGGTCAAATGCAGCACCAAGGTGGTCGAAATGATGAACGCCGCCCTGGCTGAAGCCGGCTACCCTGAGAATCTGATCCAGATCCTCGACGAACACTCAAGAGAAAACACGAGAAATCTGATTTCAAGCGCTGACGTAGTTGTAGCTACAGGCGGAGCAGGAATGGTCAACGCGGCGTACAGCTCCGGAAGACCGGCTCTCGGCGTAGGCGCCGGCAACGTGCAGTGCATAATAGATGAAGGATACGACTACAAAGAAGCTGTTCCTAAGATCATAAAAGGACGCTCCTATGACAATGGCATCATCTGCTCCGCTGAGCAGAGCGTCATCTGCCCTGAGGCAGACTTTGAGAACATCCTTAAGGAATTCGAGGCAAACGGCGGATTCGTAATCCGCGACAAAGACGGTCTCGAGAAAATCAGAGGGGCCCTCTTTGAGGACGGCAAAACCAACCGCCACTCAGTCGGCCAGAATTGCCAGAAGGTCGCTGAGCTGGCCGGGCTTGAAATACCGGCAGACACGAAGGTCATCGTGGCTGTCGCCGAAGGCACGGGAGCGACGGACTCTCTCGGCGGTGAAAAGATGGCTCCTGTCATCAGCGCATACGCGTACAAGGATCTTGATGACGGCATAAGAATCGCCGCCGAAAACCTTGAACGCGACGGCAAAGGCCACAGCGTCTCCTTCCATTCCGACAGCGAGGATCACATCGCTAAGGTCGCTGAGAATCTCTGCGTTTCAAGATTCGTAATCAACCAGTGCAGTTCAAACTCAACAGGCGGTTCCTATTACAACGGACTGAATCCGACCAACACTCTCGGCTGCGGATCATGGGGCCACAACTCCATTTCGGAAAACCTGAACTACACTCACCTGATGAACGTATCACGAATCGCCCGCTTCATGCCGGACAACTACGTTCCTACAGAAGAAGAACTCTGGGGTTAGCATGGCAGGGGACGGCAGAATAAAAAAATATATTTCACTCTGCCTGTTTACTTTTCTTATCGGACTCGCCGGAGGCGGAATTGTCTGGATCCTGCTGCAGATAATGCAGGTCGGGATCAGTCTTCTTTGGACTGCGCTTCCGAAGGCTCTCGGCCTGTCGGCAGGCGCAGCGGGCCTTACTGCGTGCACGCCGGGCACGCTGCTCTACAATCTGGCCGTCTGCTTCATCGGCGCAATCTTCATAGCTCTTACGCAAAAGCATTACGGGCCTCTTCCTGAAACCATGGAAGAGGTCATGTTTCGCGTAAAAAAAGAAGGCAGTTACCCTTTCGGCAATCTGCATCACATCGCGATCGCCGCGCTCCTTCCCCTCATCTTCGGCGGAGCCCTAGGTCCTGAGGCCGGGCTGACCGGTCTGATCGTCGGTTTCTGCTACTGGGCGGGAGCAAATCTCAAATACAGAAATGAGGAAATAACAGCTCTCGCCGAAGCAGGTTTCGCCGCAATGCTGGGCGTGATCTTCGGATCGCCCCTGTTCGGCATAGCTCACAACCTGGAGCCGGACGATAAATCCGAACACTATCTGGAGAAGCTCGCGGGCAAGCGGACACGCATTGTCATCTATTGCTGCGGAGCCCTTGGCGGAATGCTGGCGTTTCTGCTTCTGGGCGGACTTACCGGCCGCTCGGCCGGACTTCCGAGATTCGACGCCCATCACGCCATCGGAATCGACCAGTGGAAATGGCTTCTGCCTCTGATCGCCATTGGCGTCGTTTTCGCCCTTTTCTATCTGACAGTAGAAAAGCTTACCCGCATTGCTGCAGGTAAGCTTTCAGGTCACTATTTTATTTGTTCGTTTATCGCGGCGGCTGCAGTTGCCCTATCCGGCGCATTTCTTCCGCTCAGCATGTTCTCAGGTGAACATCAGCTCGAGGAACTTATCGCCGGCTGGCAGCAGACCTCTCCTGCCGTCATGATTCTCACCGCCATCGTCAAGCTGGCGCTTGTCAGCTTTTGCATCAGTTTCGGATGGCGGGGCGGAAGCATATTTCCTATCATATTCAGCGGCGCTCTGCTCGGCTACACATTCGCCCTGATCGCGGGCATGGACGGCGCCTTCGCCGTTGCAATGCTGGTTTCCGCGATGTACGCCTACATCATGCGCAAGCCTGTCGCTGTTATCATGATTCTGCTTCTCTGCTTCCCTGTAACCTATATACTCCCGATTGCGGTTTCCGCAATAATAGCCTCTAAAATCCCTACCCCTTTTGGTCGCTAATCAATCTTCGGCGAAATTAACGTCGATGTCTCCGGTATCCGTCCTGAACGTGAGCTTGTTCGGCTCTCCCTTTGAATAGAATTCATTAGGGTCGATCGAGTCTTCATTGACGGAGATCTCACCGGTGTTGACCGAAAGATCCATCTCGAACTGACTCTGCGGCAGAGTCGTTTCAAATTCGATGTCTCCGGTCGTTGTTTCTGCGCTTATTTCTCCGGCACATTTGCTGATATCTATATCACCTGTGCCTGTCTTCAGGGCAAGCTTTCCGCCTGCGATACCACCTGCGGCAATGTCACCCGTCTGTGTCTCCGCCGTGATTTCGCCGCCTTCCATGTCTTCGATTTCAATGTCTCCTGAATCCGCGTTGACTTTGGTGCTCTTGCTCTTTACGCCTGCTATTGCAGTGTCTCCGTACTTGCCGTTGATATTAATGCTTTCAAGCTCATTGTCTGAGCAGAAGACTACTACATCCGGACTCGGATCATCGCCTGTGAGGTTGACCTCAACATTATCGATGCTGTCAGTGCTGCCTTTTATCTTTAATACCCCGTCTTCATTCGTTACTACCGGCGCGCCGTTGCCTTTGCCCCATCTTACTACGACGGTTCCTTCAGCTCCTTCGTAATACATGTCCTCCACGAAGTCCGGAGCTGCTTCATCCTTCACGCTTGCCGGGGCCAGAACTGCTATGTCCAGACTGCCTTCAGCTTCGATGGACTGGAATTCCCCGACCTCCAGGACATCCGTTTCAGTTGAATTCGGACCGACGTTCAGCCATTCGTGCTTGTCCGCGACTTTCTGAAGATCGTCGACTCCGCCGGCTGCGTAACCCGCGAATGTCATCACGATTCCCAGTACGCAGACTGCTGCGCATATTATGAAAAACTTTGCCAGTCTACTCATTTCCTTCACCCCCTGTTAACAACATCTGCTCTGCCTCAGGTTCTATCTCTATAGCCGCTTCTGCCTCTGCGGCGTCGGCCTCCATCTCCCTCATGAATGCCTCTTCGTCTTCATCCGGCCTGCTCACATAAACCCAGTCTTCCCCGGCGGACTTGTCTTCAGCCAGCCTTTTGATTCTGCGCTTTTCTCTGCCCTTCCGGATTGCCTTTGCGATGGCGATGACCGCCGCGCGGACTCCTATGTAGAGCCCTGCTCCCGCCGCGACTGACGCCGCGAGAACGATCAGGCCGATTCCTATAATCATGATTCCCGACGATACCGCGTCTGCCATTGCGACGGCTCCGAATACGACGCATCCGAGTCCCGCAACTGCCGATCCGATGATTCCTGCAGCCAGACCTACCGCCACACAGGCGAGTCCGAAGACCACCCAGAACGCGCAGATCGCGAGAGGAATGGAAACAGGCGCCGATACGATTCCTATGATGACCCACCATGCTGCCGAGAGCTTCTTCTTCGTTGTCGGCTTTTCACCGAGCAGCGTCTCATCTCCATCCAGAAGCCTTGCGGCGTAATCCGCTCTGATCTGAGCCGCTATGCGCTTCGGATTGCCGAGCTCGTCCAGAATCTCTTCTTCCGTCTTCTCTCCGGACTCCAGAACTTCATCGAAGTACTCCTCATAAAATTCAGTTGCTGCAACGATCTCCTCCGGCGGCAGTTTCCTGAGACCTTCCCTCAGCGTAACAATAAACTCCTGCCTAGTCATTCTCGCCACCCCTTTCATCTTCTACCATAAGCTTTTCGATTGCTGTCTTGTAATCGTTCCACTGCTTTCTGTACTCAAGCAGCTGTGCCTCGCCTTTCTCAGTTATGGAGTAGTATCTGCGGTTTCTCCCCTGATAAGGCTGATCGTAAGTCCTGCAAAGGCCTTCCTTCTGAAGTCTTCTCAGGACCGGATAAAGAGTCGATTCCGAAATCACGATCGCGCTCTTCATCTCCTGCGTAATCTCATACCCATATGTGTCCCCTCTTTTCAGAATTGCCAGGGCGCACGCGTCGAGTAAGCTTGATTCGATCTTAAAAGCCACTTTGCGCCTCCTTTCTTCGTGCAATGTTATTTTTCGTTTAATACTATACGACGTATAATATTGTTTGTCAACAACTAATCTGAAATTTTTTCAAATAATTTAATGCAAAGGCAACCCGCGCTGTTTTTTTGCTCATCTGTTAAAAAAATAACAATTTTCTATTTACTCTACCCTGCCACAATGATAAAATATATGGCGTTAAAGAATGAAAAGTGAACCCGGGAGGATAAAGCAATGTATAAAACTTCTTTGCTCGAGAAGAAATATCAGGAGAAACTGATAACAGCCGAACAGGCTGCGGAGATGGTCCACAACAATAACAGGATCCACTTCGGTCTGGGACTCGGAACAGTCAAAGACATAGACAAAGCGCTGGCGAAGCGTGCGGATGAGCTCTGGAATGTTGAAATCATAAGTACTGTCGGCGTGAGAAACGCCCCTTTCGAAACATATCTGGCGACAGATGACAATAAGAAGGTAAGATTCTCATCGGCGCACTTCAGTTCATTTGACCGCGAAATGTGCAAGGCCGGCCGCTGCTGGTATATTCCGATGATGTTCAACGAACTGCCTGTCTACTGGCAGCACAACGACAGCGGACTGGATATCGCTTTCTTCCAGGTCGCTCCTATGGACGAACACGGAAATTTCAACATCGGACCGCAGGTAGCGGACATCTGGGGCGTAATCAAGAGCGCCAAGAAAGTCATCGTTGAAGTAAACGAAAACATGCCTATCGCTCACGGTCACCAGACACAGCTCAATCTGTACGGCGTTGACTACGTCGTCGAAGGATCAAATTCCCCGATGGACGAGCTGATAAACAAGCCGCCGACAAAGATAGACAAGTACATTGCTGAATATGTTGTTTCACAGATCGAATCCCACAGTACGCTTCAGCTGGGAATCGGAGCCCTTCCTGGATGCATCGGCTCAATGCTCGCAGACTCAGACGTCAGAAACATCAACGCGCACACTGAGATGTTTGTTGACGCGTACGTCGATCTGTTTGAAGCCGGCAAGCTCACGGGAAACAAGCCGGTAGACAAAGGAAAGGCAGTATACACCTTCGCAGGCGGTACGCAGCGTCTCTACGATTTTATAAACGACAACCCGATCTGCTGCAGCGCCCCTGTTGATTACGTAAACAGCATTGAAACGGTAGCGAAGATCAAGAACTTCATTTCCATAAACAGCTGCATTCAGGTTGACCTGTACGGTCAGGTCTGCTCCGAATCAGCAGGTGTACAGCAGGTATCCGGAACGGGCGGACAGCTTGACTTCGTACTCGGCGCGTACGCTTCCAAGGGAGGCAAGAGCTTCCTCTGCACACCGTCCACAAGAACCCTGAAGGACGGCACAAGAGAATCACTTATCAAGCCGATGCTCTCCGAAGGAAGTATCGTTACCACGCCGAGAACAGCTACCAACTTCGTTGTAACTGAATACGGCATCGCCAACCTGAAGGGCAAGAACACGTGGCAGCGTGCCGAGCTCCTGATCAACATCGCGCATCCTGACTTCAGAGACGACCTGATTAAACAGGCTGAGAAGATGGGAATCTGGAAGAACACTTCGAAGGTTACTTTCTAATAACAACAAAGAAAGGGCGCAAATCCGCAGATTTGCGCCCTCTTTTATTTGCTTTATTCCTGATTATTTCAGACGGCTGAATATCTCGATCATCGTCTGCGCGTCCGTCAGATGATTTATCTCTCTTCGCACAGCAGGCGCTCCGCGCATGCCTTTGGTGTACCAGCCTACGAATTTTCTTATTTCCTTAACGGCTATGTCCTCACCCTTTTCTTCGCAGAGCATCTCAAGGTGGCGGATCAGCATGTCGATGCGCTCCTCACGCGAAGGCTCCTGAGGCTTCACGCCGAACTCCAGCAGCACTCTGGCGTCGCGGAATATCCACGGATTCCCCAGGGCTCCCCGGGCGATCATGACTCCGTCGCACCCAGTCTCGTCCATCATGCGCATTGCGTCCTCACCGCTTCGGACGTCGCCGTTTCCTATGACTGGAATGCTGACGGCTTTCTTCACTTCTGCAATTACGTCCCAGTCGGCTTTGCCCTCGTAGAACTGCTCCCTCGTCCTGCCGTGCACTGTGACTGCAGCCGCTCCCGCGGCTTCTATTGCCTTTGCGGCTTCCGCCGCTACGTTCTCGCCGCGCGCGAATCCCATTCTGATCTTTGCCGTCACCGGTTTCGGCGCGGGGTCCCTGTCCGCTGCTTCCCCCGCTCCCATCTGCGCTCCCGCCACCATGGCGGCCACACAGTCATAAAGGACGTCGAGCCGCTTAAGCAGCGCTGAGCCCTCACCGTTCTTCACTATCTTAGGAACCGGGCATCCGCAGTTGAGGTCCAGCAAAACGTTATCACATGAAGACAGCTCACGCGCCGCCTCATAGAGCACATCCGGCTCATCTCCGAAGAGCTGGAAGCCCGCCGCACCGCAGACTGACTGCGTGTCCGCGGCCGCGCTCTCATTTTCAGTCAGTTCCAGAAGCCGGCGGCTTTTGCGGTCGCCGTACTTCAGGCCCTTTCCGCTGACCATCTCCGTAAATACAAGAGACGCCCCCTGCTCCTCGCAAAGGGCGCGCATGCTTTTGTCCGTGTAGCCGGCGAGCGGTGCCAGAACAAAAGGATTATTGAATTCGATACTGCCAATCTGCAATTTTCGATTCATCAGCGTTTTCTTATGATGCCTGTTACAGCTTTCCCTCGTAAAGCATGTCGTCTTTTTCGATTTCTTCCTGGGATGCCTGCTTGCGGCATTTCTTATTCTTGTTATAAATCATCTCCAGACCTTCAAGTGTCAGGAGCTTGTCGACATAGTTGATGCAGTCCACGCCCTGGTCGATCATTGTTGCCAGGCCGCCGGTCGCGATGACCTTGATGTCCTCTTCGCGGACGCCGTCAGCAGCACAGTACTCGGCCAGTTCCTTCTTCATGCGGCGCACGATGAACTCGACCAGACCCATGTGGCCATAGACCAGTCCCGACTGCATGCTGTTGATGGTGTTTCTGCATATTACGTGACCCGGCTCTTCCAGTTCAACCTTAGGAAGTTTAGCGGTCTTTTCGAAGAGCGCGTCCGATGAAATCTTCAGGCCCGGGGCGATGGTTCCGCCGATGTACTCTGCGTTTGCCGTGATGGCGCAGAATGTGGTCGCGGTTCCAAGATCGATTACGATAAGCGGGCCGCCGTACTTGGCGTGTGCCGCGACAGCGTTTACTATCCTGTCGGCTCCGACCTGCTTAGGGTTATCATACTTGACTATCAGACCGGTCTTTATTCCCGGTCCGATGACTATGGCTCTCGTGTTGAAATACTTCTGCGAGAGGTGCTGAAGTGTGTAGAGTATCGAAGGTACTACCGTCGCGATTATAACGTCTTCGACATCTGCAAAATCAAGATTCTCGTACTGAAAGAGCTGGTTGATTATCATTCCGTATTCGTCGGCGCTCTTTCTGTTGTCCGTCTCAAGTCTCCAGTTGGTGATCATCTCCCCGTCCTTGAAGACTCCCAGAACGATATTGGTGTTTCCTACATCAAAGGCAAGTAACATTGTGTTTCTCCTTCCGCTTTACCGCTGCGCACCTTCGTCGCAGTCGCTTCGCTGAAACAAGCAGGAGCGGTATTAATAAACCGCCCCTGTTCATATATCCTTATTTCCAAAATACTTTTTACTTGAGTGTAATCAGAACGTCGCCTGAGTTGACTGATGAACCCTTGGCTGCAACGATCTTGTCTACAGTTCCTGCTGAAGGAGCTGAGATTTCGTTTTCCATCTTCATAGCCTCGAGGATGAGAACTACGTCGCCGGCGTTTACTGCCTGTCCTTCTGAAACCTTTACGTCCAGAACTGTTCCAGGCATTGGAGCAGTAATGCTTGCTGCGCCGCCTGCTGCTGCAGGTGCCGGTGCCGCTGCTGGTGCAGGAGCAGGTGCTGCTGCAGGTGCAGGTGCTGCTGCAGGTGCTGGAGCCGGTGCAGGTGCTGCTGCCGCTGCCGGTGCAGGCGCTCCGCCCAGATCTTCTACTTCAACTGCATATGTGGTTCCGTTTACAGTGATGTTGTACTTTTTCATTTTACTATTTCCTTTCGCTTAGATTATCTTCTTCTGGTGTCGAGCCTGTCTTCCAGTCCTGATGCGCCCCAAGGGGTGTTGTCTCCTGAAAGTCGTGTTATCTTCTTTACTACCAGGTTGTTTGCGTTAGCTCCCTGATACGCCGCAATAGCCGCTGCTATTACCGCTACCAGGCTGTCGTCTGATGCTTCTTCCACAGGCGCCTTGGTCTCAACCGGTGCCGGTGCCGCAGCTGCCGCTGCTGGTGCCGCTTCCGGTTTCTTGCCGGTTCCGAGAACCTTGCCCATGATCGCGATGAATATCCAGATGAGGATGAGCACTGTGAATGTGATTCCCAGTCCCATGATCATCGTGATGGTGGAAGCAAGCATCTTCTCTCCGAATGTCAGCGAATGCATTGTATCCGGATTCGAGAATATCTCCATTAAGCTCATGTTGCCTGTATCCATGCCGTCACCTCCTTAGAGTGGAATGTCGCCGTGCTTCTTAGGCGGCAGTGTTTCCTTCTTGGTCTTCAGCATGTCGAGCGCGCTTGCGATTCTCTGACGAGCGGTTGCCGGTTCGATGACGTCGTCAACATAACCGAGTCCTGCTGCATAGTAAGGGTTGTTGAACAGCTCTTCGTACTCGTCGATTCTCTGCTTTCTCAGCGCTTCGCGTTCATCATCGTTCTCGATTGCCTTAAGCTCAGCCTTGACGGATGACATGATGTTTACAGCGCCTTCAGCACCCATTACGGCAATCTGCGCTGACGGCCATGCCAGTACCATGTCTGATCCCAGTTCCTTGTTGCACATTGCGATGTAAGCACCGCCGTATGCTTTTCTGAGAATCATTGTGATCTTAGGAACAGTTGCTTCGCAGTATGCGTAGAGCAGCTTAGCTCCGTGTCTGATGATGCCGCCGTATTCCTGATTGGTTCCAGGCAGGAATCCAGGAACGTCTTCCAGAGTCAGAATCGGAATGTTGAACGCATCGCATCTTCTTACCATTCTGGCCGACTTGTCTGACGCGTTGATGTCCAGGCATCCTGCGCCTACTGCCGGCTGGTTGGCGATAACGCCTACTGTTGTACCACCGATTCTGATGAAGCATGTGATGATGTTCTTCGCGTACATTGCGTTGACGTCGAAGATCTTGCCGTCATCCGCGATGCCCCTGATGATGTCATACATGTCGTATGCCTTGTTAGGGTTGTCAGGAATGATCGTGTTGAACTCAGGGATGAGTCTGTTAACGTCATCTGTGCATGCGTATGTCGGCGGAAGTTCCTTGTTGTTTGATGGCAGATAAGTGAGCAGCTCTCTGACCTGCATCAGCGTATCTGTATCATCTGCGCCCATGAAGTGGGCAACGCCGCTGACCGTATTGTGAGTTCTCGCTCCGCCCAGCTGCTCTGATGTAACGATTTCGCCTGTTACTGTCTTGATTACGTTAGGTCCCGTGATGAACATCTGTGATGTCTGGTCAACCATGAAGATGAAGTCTGTAATTGCCGGTGAATATACAGCTCCGCCTGCGCATGGTCCCATGATTACAGAAATCTGCGGGATAACGCCTGATGAAATAGTGTTGTTGTGGAAGATCTTGCCGAATCCTGAAAGCGGAGCAACGCCTTCTTCGATTCTGGCACCGCCTGAATCCTGGAGTCCTACGAACGGAGCTCCCATCTTCAGAGCCATTCCCTGTACTTTTACGATTTTTTCTCCGTGGTATTCACCCAGTGACCCGCCGCCAACGGTGAAGTCCTGTGCAAACGCGAATACCAGTCTGCCGTCGATCTGTCCATAGCCGGTAACTACGCCGTCACCAGGCATGTCTTTCTCAGGCATTCCGTAGAACGGACATCTGTTCTTGACGAATGTGTCCATTTCAACGAAGGTGTCCTTGTCAAAGAGGATATTCAGTCTTTCGCGAGCCGTCAGCTTGCCTTTTTTGTGCTGTGACTCGATCCTCTTTTCTCCTCCACCCTGATAAAGGTGTTCTTTCTTCTCGAGGAGTTTTTCAAGCTTGTTCATTTGGTTACTTCCTCCTAATAAAAGTATTTTGGATATTGGTATTCATAACTGGTAATCCCCTGCATCACTAAAAAGATGTCAGGCGACAACATACCACCAATACTATATCCCAACGGCCCCATGATTTCAACCAAAAAAACTCCTTTTTGTCCTTTGTATACATTATATTTCAGCCTTACGGCCTGCTGACGCAGCGCATAAAAAAGAGCCGCGAAAAGCGGCTCTCCCGATATCGGTTTTTCGGCGTCCCGAAGAGCGCCTTGTTTGTTCCTAGTAAGGGAAGTTTCTGTGGAGCGGATACTTGTCAGTAAGTCCCTTGACGATGGCTCTAGCCTCTTCCATCTTGGCTTCGTCTTCGCCCTTGCTGTCGATGACCAGAGCGATGGCGTCAGTAACTGCCTTCACGTCGTCTTCCTTGAATCCGCGGCTCGTCATTGCCGGAGTTCCCATTCTCAGACCTGATGTGATCATCGGCTTACGAGGGTCGTTCGGAATAGCGTTCTTGTTGGTCGTGATGTTGGCCTCGTCCAGGAGTCTCTCTGCCTTCTTGCCGGAGATGTCCTTGTTGAGGAGCTTGACCAGAATCAGGTGGTTGTCGCTTCCGCCGGAAACCAGTTCGAAATCATGAGCGTTCATGCCTTCGACCAGCGCCTGGCAGTTGTCGATAACCTGCTGCTGATAAGCCTTGAACTCAGGCTGCATCGCCTCGTGCAGGCAGACTGCCTTTGCGGCGATGATGTGCATGAGAGGACCTCCCTGAAGTCCCGGGAAGATTGCCGAGTTGATTGCCTTCTTGAACTCTTCTCTGCAGAGGATCATGCCGCCTCTTGGTCCGCGGAGAGTCTTGTGTGTTGTCGTAGTAACGATGTCCGCGTAAGGAACAGGATTCTCGTGGAGTCCCGCGGCTACGAGGCCTGCGATGTGAGCCATGTCGACCATGAGGAGCGCGCCGACTTCATCAGCGATTTCTCTGAATGTCTTGAAGTCGATTGCTCTAGGATATGCTGAAGCACCCGCTACGATGAGCTTCGGCTGGTGTTCCTTTGCCTTTGCTCTTACGTCGTCGTAGTCGATTCTCTCGTCCTCGCCCAGGCCGTATGCTACGAAGTTGTATGATTTACCGGAGATGTTTACCGGGGATCCGTGTGAAAGGTGTCCGCCGTTTGAAAGGTCCATGCCCAGCACTGTGTCCCCATAATTCAGGACTGCCTGATAAACCGCCGTGTTTGCGTTTGCTCCTGAGTGGGCCTGAACGTTGGCGTGGTCCGCGCCGAAGAGCTTGCAGGCTCTGTCAATTGCCAGCTGCTCTACCTCGTCGACGAATTCGCATCCGCCGTAGTATCTCTTGCCCGGATAACCTTCGGCATACTTGTTTGTAAGCGCGCTTCCTGCCGCTTCCATGATTTCATAGTTTACGAAGTTCTCCGATGCGATCATCTCGATCTTAGTTTCCTGACGGTTAATCTCTCGTCTGATTGAAGCTGCTACCTCAGGATCCGCTTTGTCCAGATAGTTGAAATACATAACAAATCTCCTTTTTCTCTATAACAACAATTTAAATAATTATACTCAATAGCCTCATGCAAAGGCAACCCTGCAAAGGCTGTATGTACTTTTATCAGCTCACCGCCCGTTCGAGCCGCTTCAGCGCGAGGGCCATTGTAAGTCCCGGCATCGTCCTGCTGCCCGTGACCTCGACGCCGAGGATTTCGTTTATCTTCTTGAGACGGTACTGCACGGTGTTGGTATGTACATCCATGATCTGGGCCGTCTTGCCTGTGCTCATGCCCGCGTCCAGAACAAATGTCTCCAGCGTTTCAAGAAGCTGACGTCCCTTGGCTCCGCCTATCTGCCTGAAAGGCTCCAGCAGCTCGGAGTAGTTCTTGTGCACGAAACCTCCCTGAATCTGAATGTTGATGCAGTTGTTGACGAGCGTAAGTTCATACTTGGTAAAGACGCGCTTGTACGGGAAAACGTTCTGAGCGAATGTCCAGCTCTCATTAATGAGCTTGTAGGCGTCGCCCGCGCCCTCGATTCCGTTCACTCCCGTCACGTGGAAGATCCTGACCTTGCGGTCCGTCTTAAGATTGCTGAAGAGTTTGTTGCAATCAGCCTGGAGGTCCGCGGCCGCCGGCGTGTGCTCCGTCTTCAGTATCATTCCGTAGGTTTCATCGTCTTCATTTATGTGCATGATGTCGAGATCCGTGGCCATCTCGAATTCCGAAAAGGCGTGGGACTCTTCATCCTTTGGAATTCCCTTGGAGAAGAACACGCTTATGATGTCCTGCCCTGCAATCCTGGCCTCGTCCTGAAGATTGTAGGCGAGGGATTTATTGCCGCGAATGAGCGCCTTTATGAAATCAGATTTGGCGTCGCGTTCAGGCGTGTACTTCCACATGCCCATGGCCAGCTCTATGATTTCCGCAAGCTTGGTGATCTCGCCCGCCGTGTAGACATCTTCGTTATCTACGATCAGCATGAAGTACTTGTCGCTTCCGATGTTCACCGGGCCCCAGTATGTCAGTACTCCGTTGACGTCGATCTGAGTGTAGACTTTGCCCGCGCCTTCAGAGATGCTGCGCTCTCTTCCGATTCTTATGGCGTCAGCGATGGTTACCCTGTGTCTTGTCTCAACGGCGAGAACCGGGTTGAAGTCCTCGCTGAGAATAATCAGCTGGAAGTCATTGTTTATTGCCGCTTCTCTGACTGCG
>Ga0256407_10000459_pt1 | contig 97713 bp, 72 predicted proteins | sample RumenRJG_04DNA_FD_193489 | JGI IMG/M metagenome (GOLD analysis project Ga0256407, IMG submission 193489) | Bovine rumen microbial communities from Lethbridge, Alberta, Canada - RJG_04 | ecosystem: Host-associated > Mammals > Digestive system > Stomach > Rumen | place: Canada: Alberta... | reverse complement strand
CCTGGCAACCGCCAAAGTCGAAGAACAGGTTCACACGCTCCATGTCGATACCGGGCATGTCACTCTTCCAGAAGATGTAGTCCTCACCAGCCTTCAGGTTGATGCGGTCGGCAAAGTAGAAGACGTTGTCATCGCCGTCCATCACGAGTTTCACAGTGACACCGTTCAGGTCCTTATCACTGTTGAGGATGCACGAGAAGTCGTAGTTATGGGCAGCCGAGGTCGAGATGTTGGTGGTCTTGAATGCCATCTGGGCCTGCCACTGGTCGGTAGTGGCCTCGGGCAGGAAGACGGTATAGTCGTTACCATTGGCCTCAAAGCCGGGATCGGCAATCTGGTTCCAGCCGGGAGCGTACCAGAAGAACATGTTGTATTCCACGTTCTTCCACATGTTGAACTCGCTGTTGGGGTCGAAGCCGTTGAATCCCTGCTCCTCGGGCTCGCTGGTGAACATGAAGCGCCAGGCGATACCGCGGTCGGGAGCGTCATAGACGAGAACCATCTTCTTGGCGGTCAGTGACTCGATGCGGAACTTGGGGTTCTCGTACTGGGCATCAGAACTGATGTAGGGGAAGGCGGTGTTGGGAGCCAGTTGGATATAGGTCTGCTTGGTCACGTTACCGTCGGCATCCTCCCAGTCATACACCTCGAAGGACCATGCTGCGCTCTGGTTGCCGACGTTAGCATCCCAGTCTGCATCCTGGTGGCCCCACTTGGTGGTACCGGTGTTCACATAGGTCAAGCCGTCCTCACCGGCATTGTAGGTGAAGGTGCCGCCCTTGCGGTTCTCGGCGGTGAAGGTGATGCGGTCGTCATACATACCGAAGTCCTTCTTCTCGTCGGGCTGTGCCGACCACCATCCGGTACCGGCCGTTCCGGCGGGACCGCATGCCAAGTGGGCCACTTCCTTGTGGTCGAAGCGCCACTCCTTCTCGGTGATGCGACGGAAGTCGTTGGTATAGTCAATCTTGGACTCGTTGAAGGTGTACTCCTTCTTCACACCGGCAACGCTGATACCGTTGCGGTTACCGATTCGCAGTTCAATGGTGTGGGTGCCTGCCTCAGAGTTCATATAACCCACCTCGGGCAGGGTCGAGTAAGATGTACCATCGAGAATCCACACGGGGTAGGTGCCCGGCTGCGGATTGTAATTGGCGATCATCTGGTTGGTCTCCTGGTCAACGGAGATCTGGAAGTCCACACCGTTCACCGTGGGCAGGCCGTTGGGGTCAGCCCCCTCGAAGTCTTCAGGCGAACAGGCCGTGAATGCCATAGCCATCACGCAGAAGCCTAAAATGGCCAACGCGCTGCTTATCTTATTGTTGATCTTGGTAATCATAATATTTAATCTCTAAAAATGCTTGATGATTAATAGTTGTTCTGAACCAGCGTGGGGTCAGCATCGAGTTCGCTCTGTGACAGAGGAATGTACTTCTTGTTGGGAGTCCATGAGTTGGTACGATAGCCGTAACTGTCGGGAACGAGTACGGTCGAGGCCTTCTGGGTAGCACCAGGGATGCCCTCGGCGCGCACGAGGTCGAAGTAGCGCTTGCCCTCGCCGCAGAATTCCAGGTGACGCTCGGTGAAGATGTCGTCGATGGTGACGGTGGTCAGGCTCTCAAGGCCGGCACGGTTGCGAACCTGGTTCACATAGCCAGCGGCCTCGGCAGCGCTGCCGCCGGTCTGGAGCAGCAACTCGGCTGCGTTGAGCAGGGTCTCGGCATAGCGGTAGATGCGCTTGTTGTTGTTATAGTTCAGGTTCTTGCTGGTCGGGCAGTCCTGGTTGTTGGCCGACTGCGGACGATACTTGCCGTGCCAGATGTGGGTGTCCTGATAGCGCTCGGTGTAACTGTAGGCACGCAGGTCCCAGCAGGTGACGTCGCGGCGCTTGTCGTTCTCGGCGTACATGTTGTAGGTCTCAACGCGCATGGGCAGGAAGCCCCAACCGTCTTGACCGCTGTCCCAGCCTTCACCGCCGCCCCAACCATTGGGAGAGCACAGGGTGGGGAATACGGTGCCACCGGCAGCCAGGGGAGTACTCCAGTCGCGCTGAGCCTGGTCGTCGTTGTAGTTGATCTCGAAGATGCTCTCGGCGCACCACTCGCCGCTCTCCTGCCACAGGTCACTGAAACTGGGATTGAGCGAATAGTTGGAGTCTTCAATAATCTGCTTCATGTAGCCCAGAGCAGTAGCATAGCGGGAATTGTCGTTCTGGTACATGACCATCTCGGCATAGAGCATGTAGGCAAAGGCCTGGCTCACGCGGCCGCTCTCGGCGGTCGGCCAGCGCATGGGCAGCACGTTCGAGGCGATAATCTCCTCGAGTTCGGGCAGCAACTGGTTGTAGATCTCGTCGGCCGTCATCTGCGGAGCAGTGTAGGGCAGTGCGAGGTTCTCCAGATAGAAGGGCACGTTGCCGTAGTAGTGCCACAGGATATTATAATAGTACACGCGCAACAGGCGGGCCTGCATCTCCATCGAGCGACGGAAACTCTCGCTTGCCTCGCCGGGCCACGATGAATACTTAATGGCGTCGTTGCAGCGCTTGATACCGCTGTAGAAGTCGCCCCACAGGGTTGCCAGCGTGTTGTTGCCGTCACCCTCGAAGTTGAACAGACGATGCCAGTGCTGGTTGTCGGTGTTGTCGGCACCGCCGGGCCAGAAGTCGTCGCCCATGATTTCACCGTCGACGGTCAGGTCATTGTAGGCCGAGCCGTCCCAGTCGGGCCAGTGCAGAGGAGCGTAGGCAGCAGTGAGTGCCTCGTTGAGGGTCTCCTCGGTGGTGTAGTATTCTTCAAGGGGCTCACCCGTCGGGTTCTTCACCTCAAGAAAATCGTCGCTGCAGGAGGTCAGTGCAAGAAATGCTGCACACAGGCCTGCTATGATAGAAAAATACTTGTTCATATTCTAATGTTCTTAGGAATGGTTAGAGTGAAATGTTGAAACCGATAGTGTAGGTGCGGGCCTGAGGATATACACCGTAGTCAACACCCAGACTGGTGGAGCCGGAGCCGATTTCAGGATCGAAGCCCCAGTACTTGGTCCACGTGAACAGGTTCTCGGCACGGCCGAAGATGCGCAGGCGGTTGATGCCGATCTTGCGGGTCAGGTTGGGATGCAGGGTGTAACCCAGCGTGATGTTCTTCAGGCGCAGGTAACTGCCGTCCTGGATATACATGTCGCTGCAAACCCAGTTCTTGGAGTCACCCAGGGTGGGCACCGTGTTGCTGGTGCCTTCGCCGGTCCAGCGCTGGAGCACCCAAGTGGGATAGTTACCCGAGGCGATGTCCTGACGGTAGGTGGCGTCGAATACGTCGGCACCATGAACGCCCTGGAAGAAGACGCCCAGGTCGAAGCCCTTCCAGTCAACGTCGAAGGTGAGACCATAGGTCCAGTCGGGTACACCGTTACCGATGTTGGTGCGGTCGTCGCTGTTGATGCGGCTGTCACCGTTGGTGTCCACAAAGCGGAAGTCGCCGGGCTTGGAAGTGGTGCCGTACTGTGCGTTGTAGGCATCGGCCTCGGCCTTGGTCTGCAGGATACCGTCGGTCTTGTAACCGTAGAAGAAGGGGAACGGCTGGCCGTTCTCGGCGCGGGTGCCGCCATCGCTGAACTGGCTGATGCCGTAGTTCAGGAAACCGGTGTCGTTACCCAGGTTTTTCAGTTTGTTCTTCAGATAGGAAGCATTGCCCTTCACCGAGAAGTGTGCATCGGCAATATTCCAACGGTAACCGAGTTCAAACTCGACACCGCTGTTCTCCATATCACCCACGTTGGCCAGAGGACGGGCCTCGCCCACGTAACTGGGGATAGGCATCTCGATAATCATACCATTGGTCTTCTTGATGAAGTAGTCGACGCTGAAGGTCAACTTGTTGTTCCAGAAGCCGAAGTCCAGACCGAAGTCGGTCTGTTCGCTCTCCTCCCACTTCAGGTCCTCGTTGGCGAGGCGGTTGGCCTTTGAACCATAGACCATGGCAGCGTTCTTGCCGAAGTAGTAGTTGCTGGTGTTGCCCAGTGCCGTCAACGTGGTGTAGGCAAAGTCACCGATGTTGTCGTTACCGTTCTTACCCCAACTGAAGCGAACCTTCAGGTTGTTGAGCCAGTCGCGGGTGTCCTCCATGAACTTCTCGTTCATGATGTTCCAACCCAGTGAGAACGAGGGGAAGATACCGTAGCGGTGGTTGGAACCGAAGCGGCTCGAACCGTCGCGGCGCACGGTAGCCTGGAACATGTAGCGCTCGTCGTAGTTGTAACTTACACGGGCGAACAGTGAAGACAGACGGTGCTCGGTGTAGGGACCGCCCCACGCGCCCACGAGGCTCGTGGCACCGGTCATCTTGCCATCAGCATCGGTCGAGATTTCGAGATCGCCGCCGGTGGTGTAGTTGATGCTGGGCTTATCGGGATTCACGAGATACCAGTGTGAACCGCCCAGTTCGTCACCCTTGAACTTCAAGGCACTCTGGCCGAGCACGATGCCGATGGTGTGCTTGCCGAAGGTCTTGTCATAGGTCACGGTATTCTCGACCTGCCAGGTGGTATTGTTGCCCTTGAAGGCTACGGCCGAGGTGTGGTCAGCGTTGTTGTTACCCGAGAGGTAGTACTCCTGCAGGGTGGCACCATTGTAGCCCCAGAACGAGAGTTCGGCGCTGTAGGTGAAGTGGTACTTCAACTCGTCGAACAGTTGCAGGTCAATCGAGAACTTGGGCATGAACTTGTGGCTCCAGTTCCTGTTGGGGTTGCCATGCATCATGGCGATGGGGTTGTTCTGCTCCTGATAACTGCCGATGAAACCGGGAATCGTGTAGGGATTACCGTTCTCATCTTTATAAAGGTCAAACGCACTGTAGCGGTCAATCATCTCCTGAGCCACAGCGCCCCTCAGGGTGACGGGCAGGGTGGGAGCGAGATAGAGGGCCGAACCCAGCGGCGAGCCCCAGGTCGAGTTGGCCTCGATACCGGTGCTGTGCACGCGCATATAGGAAAGGTTGGCGCCCAGGTCAATCCTGTTCAGGAAGTTGCGCTCCTTGCTGGCGTCCAGCAGGTTGTACTGGTTGTTGGAGCGGATGGTCAGACGGTCATAGTTCGACTGTCCGTAGTTACCGCCCACGATACCGTCCTGCTTGAAGTAGCCCAGCGAGAGGTAGTAGTTCAGTTTCTCGGAAGCACCGCTCACCGAGATGTCGTGCTGCATGATGGGAGCATTCTTGTTGAACAGCAGTTCCTGCCAGTCGGTACCGAAGCCGACGATCTTGTCGCCGTTGGCATCAACCAGGTTGTAGGGATCCTGATACAGAGGAGCCATGCCGTTCTCGATGCGGCGCTCGTTCTGCAGGATAGCATAGTCGGTGGCACCGGTCACGGCGCGGTGGCGCCAGGGGTTCTGCCAGCCGTAGGAGAAGGTGTAGTTGATGGCAGCCTTGCCAGCCTTACCCTTCTTGGTGGTCACGAGGATAACACCGTTGGCAGCGCGCGCACCGTAGATGGCACCCGATGCGGCATCCTTCAGCACCTCGATACTCTCAATATCATTGGGGTTCACGCTCTCCATACCATACTGGTCGGTGGGCATACCGTCAATGATGTAAAGAGGATTGGAGTCGTTGATGGTACCGATACCACGGATGCGGATCATCGATTGCGAACCGGGCTGACCCGACGAAGAGGTGACGTTGACACCGGCGGCCATACCCTTCAGGGCGTCTTCGGCGCGCAGGCGGGTTCTGCCCTCCAGGTCCTCAGACGAGACCTTGGCGATCGACGCCGTCACAACGCTCTTCTTCTGCACACCGTAACCGATAACGACCAACTCGTTGAGCAACTCGGAGTCCTCGGTGATGATGATGTGCATGTTGTTTCCTGCGGGCACGGTCTGCTTGGCGTAGCCCACGTAAGTGATTTCCAACTCGGCACCGGCGGGTGCGTTGATGGAGAAATTGCCGTCGAAATCCGTTACGGTCGTGTTCGACGTGCCCTTTTGCACAATCGTCGCGCCAATCACCGGCTCGCCGTTGACATCAACGACAGTGCCCGTGAAGGTCTGATTTTGTGCAAATGCCACTATTGCCAGCATGACTGTCAACAGCAGTGAAAGTAATCTTTTCTCTTTCATGTCACATTTGTTTTGGTTGATTAAAGTAGGTAATGAATATATTGTGTTGATTCTTTGTTTCAGAATCGGGTTATTCAAGTTCTGCGGTTTTTAAGGCCCCCTACGGGGAACATTGACGATTGCAAATTTAGGATATTAAAATATGTGTTGCTTCACCCCTGAGTGCAAAAAGTGGACAAAAAACGGGCCTATAAATCTGTAATCATTTGTAAAACAATGGTTTGTGAAAATTCCGGAATCGTTAAAAAGTGGTTAAAATACAGGACTACTGAAAACACTCAAATATGCGATTTCATCGAATATTTTGCCCTTTTGGTTGCATAATCCGGTAATTACTCCTACTTTTGCCGCGCTATAACTTTTAACCTTGTTTATGATGAAATCAGCCGTCATCACGATAGTGCTGCTCGCCCTGTGCCCGCTCGTGGCATCGGCAACCGGAACCATCGACCTGGAAGAGGCCTACCGCAGCCTCGACGAGGCCATCGCCCAGAGCGATCGTTACGTCGCCCAGCGCGAGGACCGCATCCGTCAACTCAAGAGCGCCTTGGAAGTCACACGCGACCCAGCCGCCCAATATGACCTGTGCCACCGTCTCTACGAGCAGTACAAGCCCTATATGAACGATTCGGCCATCTTCTACATCGACCGCTGCATCACCTTAGCCGAAGGACTTGGCGACCGCGTCCATGCCGAGGAGTGCCAGATACACTTGGCCTGGCAGTGCACCGAGTCGGGAATGTATTACGAGGCTATGGATATCCTTGATGCCATGGACGAGGCCAAAATCAGTGACCCCCGCAACCTCAAGCAGTACCACAGCACGCTTGCCCATCTGTACAGTGAGTTGGGTTACTATTGCAAGGTGCCGCGACTCCAGCAGGCCTATTTTGCCAAGGGTGACTATTATCGGCAATTGATCGACACGACGGTCTGCTCGCCAGATGAAGCGCTGCAGATCAAGGAGATAGCATATTTCAATGCCGGTGATGCGCAGGGTGCCCTGCGCTATAGCGACATGCGACTGAAGCAGGTCAAGACGGGTTCCCACGAATTCGCTATCGTGGCCTTCTACCGTTATCTCGACTACCAGTTGTTGGGCGACTCGGTGCAGGCCCGCTATTGGGTCACACAGTCGGCGTTGAGCGACGTCACGAACGCCGTGATGGACCAGGGCGCCATGTGGGAATTGGCCAATCTGCTCATGGCCGACGGCGATATGGACCGCGCCTACCGCTACATCCACTTTGCATGGCAATGTGCCAGCAAGTTCAATACAGTGAAGCGAAATAGCCAGATTTCGCCCGTCTTGACAGCCATCAGCGATAATTACGAGGCCTCGCTCAAGCGCGCCAACCGTCAACTCCTTTACCTGGCTATCGTGGCAAGCCTGTTGGCCGCCTTGTTCCTGGGCATCCTGTTCTACAGCAACAGCCAGCGCAAGAAACTCGCACGCGCCCGTAACGAACTCAGCGCCAGCAACACACAGTTGGCCACGCTCAACGCCCAACTCTCGGACCTCAACAGCCAGTTGCGTGACGCCAACCTCAAACTCAACGAGTCCAACCGCGTCAAGGACGAGTACGTCGGCCGCTTCATCCACCTGTGCTCCTTCTACATCGACCGCCTCGACGAGATGCGCAAGCGCGTCAACAAGATGGTCAAGAGCCACGACCTGGACGCCCTGGTGCGCTTCACCGGCGACAGTGCCCTGCGTGACACCAACCTCAACGAACTCTACGAGATGTTCGACACCACCTTCCTGCACCTCTTCCCCAACTTCGTCGACGACTTCAACGCCCTGTTGCGCCCCGAGTGCCGCATCACCCCCCCGGCATCAGGCACGCTGAACACCGACATGCGCATCTTCGCCCTCATCCGACTCGGCATCGAGGACAGCAGCCGCATCGCCGAGTTCCTCCACTACTCGGTCAACACCATCTATAACTACCGTGCCAAGATCAAGAACGGCTCCATCGCCGACCGCGACACCTTCGAGTCCCGCGTCAAGTCCCTCGGCATGTAACCCAGCCTCGCCATTATTTCGAGGGGATTTTTGGTTGTTTGGTGAAACGTGACTACATTTGCAATCAATCTGTTAACATCAATTCATTATGTCGCTGATTAAATGCCCGGCCTGCGGGAACATGGTTTCGGACCAGGCCACCAATTGCCCGATGTGCGGCTGCCCGGTGCGCAACCCCGGCTACCCGCAACATAATCCGTATAATAGCCCTTATGGCCCCAATGTTGCCCCGGTGGAACAGCGCAAGTCCAACACGTGGCTGTATGTGATCATTGCCCTGTTGGTGGCAGCGCTCCTGGCCTGCGTCGCCTATTTCCTGCTGAATCGCCAGAAGGCTGACCCCGCCCCCGACGTCTTCACCCCGACTACCGAAGAGGTGGAAGAAGCGCCCACCTCCACGCCCGTTCCCGCACCCCGTGAGGAGGAAACGCGCCCCACCGCCGCCCCTGTGTCCATCAAGCACAAAGTGGCCAACGGCTCCTACAGCATGGACGGAGTGATCACACACAAGCAGAAGTATTTCTTCGACATGGACCTCAAGGTGAATGACAGCGAGGTGACGGGACGCTACATCGTGACCAACGGCGAGAATATCTATGTGACCCTCACGGGCTCGATCGACACCAACGGCAACATGAAACTCATCGAGTACAAGAACGGAAAGCCCACAGGCTACTACTTCACGGGCAAGTTTGACGGGTCGGTCTACTCCGGCACCTACCGCAGCAGCACCCGCAAACTCACGATGGATTTCTCGGCGTCAACCTTCTAACCCCCGCCGCAAAGAAAAATACCAGGTTGGTGGCCAATGGGCCATCAACCTGATTTGTTATTGGGGCTATGATGAAGATTTCTCCCCCAATCGGGTAATTATTACCTGATTTACATGAATTCGATTGTCCTATTGCCCTGCATGATATGCTTTGGTCATCAGCCTGTGTTCTGGTTCTAATCATCTTGAACCTCAATAGAGTATTCCACAATCATAGGCTACAAGAACTTCGTGAGCATATTCTCCTATGGTCACGGACTGGCCACAACGTTCTACCGGGACTCTCGCTCGACAGAAACCACTCCAATTATTCCAGTAACAGTAAGATACCACAGCCTTGTTTCCGTTAATCTCCACAGATGGCATGATATCTTCCCTATCTATGAAAGCAGCCAACCGCTCATAATCAGATTTCCTGAAACCAAATCCCCTAAGTTTAAAAATAGAAGAGGGCATGCCAAGGGACCTATAATATGCTTTTAGTCTTTCTAATTCGGCATCAGTATAATCAGAGTATTTTGTTTTGCAGTCATCAATAATCTGCTGCATATCTGCTTGAGAAAAGACGATTGTTTTACTTCTTTGTAGACAGTTATTCCACAAATCCGGGAATGATGTAACTATCTCGTTTAGCAATACGGCTTGCCAGACTCCAACCTCGGTAAACTGAATGACTAGATCGTCCCAAATCGGTGGAATTATATGGACTGCATAGATATTAAGGGTATCTTTGATTAGCATTGTCTTATCATAGGGGTTTGGCTCTGGAATCTTTTCACTTTCATCAATGTCGAAAATTATTTTATTTCCTATCATCTTTCCTTTTGGCTTGATAATGGGTTTGTCATAGGCGACATATGCATGTGTAGCATCCCTATCGTGAAAGTATAACATAGAATTAGACCACTTTTTGTTCCCATACTGGAAATCATCGAAAACAATGTCTGGCGAATGGCTGATGGCGTCCAGCGGTTCAAGCAGCCACTCGAAATCACCATCTTTCTGCAAGACGTAGTCCTTGATATGGTCTTCAATGACACCTTTGAATCTGCACCCGATTTCGCCAAGGATTTCGCCCATATTCTTGTCTATTTTTTCCATAACGATAATAATTAAAAGAATTAGAAATAATAGTCACAGTTTTTATAACCCAAGCGTATTACATAGGGTCGTGTAGTCTTCTTTCATTGCCTCAACGCTTCTTATAATCCGTTGGCGAGGAAAAAAAGAGAAGTCATCCTCTTCAATCCCCTTAATATAATTTTCAATAACAGAAGATTGGAGTTTGTTGTAAGTAGCGATACGGAATTCATTCCAATTCCCCTCATCGCTACGATCAAACCGGTTTGTTTCCCTTATGCAAATACCGAGTAGTCCCAAGTACAATGATTTTACCAGTTGACGAGTTTCACAGTTTCCAAACAAATATGGTCCACCCACAAATTCATCTGGAATAATGGTAACCTTTGCCTCACTTGAGAAGTTTCGTAACCTAATAATCGTGGGAGAATCTTCAAAAAACAGTTTAATCTCCGTTTCTTCATGATATGTCAACAGAAATCGTTCTATATCCAATCTAATACGGTTGAAGTCTGTTGTCCAATCAGAGAGATACGCCTCGTATCCTCTATCGCCTATAGTTATAACAAAATGAGTGTCACAGGCATAGGGTTCTACGAAGTTAAACGTAAAGCGTTCTATCATGTTTTTTTCAAATTTGCGGTCCTTCAAGCCATCCAGCATTCGTTTTGCTGCTTTCTCCTTGAAGTCGTCCTCATAAACTGTTTGCTCACCATTTACGACTGCATTGCAGAGGTCTATCAAAGATTTAATAGCAGAATCCACAAAATGAGGTTTCTGATACTCTATTCTATAGTCACCTCGAGATTCATCTTTGAAATCACAAATAACTTCATTGTTGAATTTGGAAATACGTGCTAAGATGCCAGGGCTTAGATAGAATTTTTCACTGTTGCATCCCCATAATGAATGATACAACACCAATGGGAAAATAAGCACTTCTTTCCCTTGAAGCGAGAACCAGATGGCGGGTTTGTCTGTACCTTCGGCAACCTTATATTCAAATCTGCTTGTTTCCATAATTAGTTCACGTTATTTATGGGTCATAACCATTTCATACAGGATGGAATCTAACGCATCAGTAGATGCCTCATTCAGTTCAGGTCTAAAGGTGCCTATGGTGTCGATATAGTAATCAGCCAGGTTCCGGGCATAGTCTACCAAATCATTATCAACAGCGAGCATGTCATGCTCTTTTCCGCTTTTCTTTAGGAGGATAAGTTCATAGACCTTTGACCTGATTGCTTTATCTTCGACAGTCGCATCAACCAATTCCATGAACGAAACCGGAGGTAACGTCCTGTTGTTGTCAATCCATTTGTATGCCAAGACACCCCTCAGGTAATACATGAAGCGCTTCATGGGATAGCCTTGTTTCTGAAGGTATCGCCCATCGTGCTTGATGTAGATATGATTGTAGTGATACATTGCTTTGATGGGATTGAAGAAATCTTTCTCGACTTCCCGCATACGCATGACAAAAACTGGGTCCTCATAATACACCTTCGGGGAATTGAGCCATTCTAACAGAGAGGGATTGCTCTTGCGGAATAAAGCCAAAGACTTTCTCAACTCCCATCCGGCCAAGTCGACATTGTCCTCGTAGACGTGTTCAATGACATCTCGCTGCTCTTCAACCTTGAAATACCATTCCGGCTTATGGACATAGATGAAACGCACATCCCAGTCACTGTTATCGGACTCAAAACCCCATGCACGGCTTCCAGATTCCACCGCAAGAAGGATTTTGACGTCATATTCATACTCAATGGCCCGCAAATGTGCCGGAATGGCAATCGCTTCTATCTGTTCCGCCAAGTAAGACGGGATAAAACTATTTCTGAGATACGGAGCCCAGAAGCGAGGATCCTGAGTGTATGTCCGATCTATAGATTCACCATTCTCGAAAAGTTCAAAACAACCGGAAGAATACTCTTTGTTCCCAAATTCAGCCAGCCTAATCATCGTAATAGACTTCAGCACACCAATTTGTGAAACTTGATAAGTCTTGCCAATTTCCAACTCAGGATGATCCCCATGAGACCAAGAACTGTTTGTTTTGCAAACAGCCGTCATGGTTTCAACCTTGTTGAAATATTTCCTGGTATATTCTTCTTCAGTCATTTGATTTGTTGTTTTGAGACTTTTAAATATCCCGAGTATTGATGAAATACTTGGTCTGGACTCGTTCTGTCAGCCATACGCCATTGTTGGACAAGTAGAATCTGCAGCCGTCGGCCAGCATTTGTCGGCAATCTATTTTAATTACAAATGCTTTTCCATGTCTTGACCCTACGTTGACGGCAGTGGATTCGTCGGCTGACAGGTGAACGTAGAGCCGGCCTCCCGCTAACAAGCCTTCAGCGTAGATGGACTCCAAAAAGCGGGTGGCCGTTCCATGATAGAGCACATCCGGGGGTGTGGCTTCCTTGAGTTCCACATCAACCGCGATGGAGTGTCCTTGCCGGGCACGAATCTTCGTGCCATCGGAACTGTACTCATACCGTTGCTTGTTGTTGGTAGCAACAATCTCGTTCAGTTCTTCACGCGTGAAACCCAACCCGACCAGTTCATCAACCAGACGCCAGCCGTGCTCATCAATCTTGCCTTGCTCAAATGCCTCTTTATCGTGCCTGAGCAAATAAGCCAAGTGTTTCCCTTTCTGTACTATGTCGTTGTTTCTTGCCATAATTTCTCTAAAAATATTTCGCCACCTGCAGGCGCAGCAGGATTGTCGCCGATACGCAGGGGGCTGTCATCACCACAGTTTGACGGCCCATCTTGTAACCGGGAGTCCTTGAGCCGGCAATTTTGACCTTGGTCTTTCCGTCATGCAGAATCTGGCTCAGGTTGGCTGTGCAGCCATCGTACTCCTTGAATGAGTTTTCGCCGTCAAGACAATAGAGGCATTCAAAGTTTTCGCCATAAATGATTTGGTCGACCGCAGCCTTGGTGATTCGCTTAACGGGATCAATCCACTCTCTTCTACTCTTACCATTTCTATGTCCTAAGGGTACACAACACATAATCGTAATATTTAACTGTTAATACTCTATTTAAAAGATAAGCCATTGATGTGCGGCGATTCCATCATCAGGGCTACTGCTGTCGCAGTATCTGGGAGATACCGACTTTCTCCTCCTAATGGCTTATCTATCGTTCTCAAAAAGATAAGCCATTGATGGGCGGCGGTACCATCATCGGTTCCACTGCTGAAGCAGTGCCCGGGAGCGACCGAATTTCTCCTCCTAATGACTTATCTATCGTTCTTAAAAGATAAGTCATTGAGGAGCGGTGGTACCCCCATTGGCCAATCTGCAAATGCAGACCCCGTCAGCAACCGACTTTCTGATCTTAATGACTTATCTTGATGTGGTATAAATAGTTCCAGCGGGTCGTTGCGCCAGGCTTTCCCTGTGCGTCCCAAACACCTCTGGCATTCTCAATTCCACTGCAAAGTAAGATCACGAATTCTGACCTGACAAGCAAAATAAAGAAACAAGCCTTGTTTCCAGTGAAGATTTTTGGTTATTGCTCCCAAACGACCAAAGAAGGGGGCAGGGTAATGCGTTTGGGCTCGCCTCGCTTACCCGAAATGTAATAGTGTCTTGCCAACCTATCGTCAAAATGTTTGATGAAGGCCTCTCTGATTTGGGCGCATTTCTCGTTAATGCTGTTGCTCATGGGGTTGGTGACAGCCTGGATGCTTTGTAATTGCCGTTGAGTTCCACCAATCGGATTCAAGGCGCGGTAAATACCGAGCAACTCATCATAATAGTCAGCCAGATCTTTGAATCTGATGCCTTCAGGGTGCCTCAGAAACAGAATGAACACCGCCTTGGGCAAATCGGGTATCGTAATCTCCATATTGTCATAGTCGGGTAGGATGATACGATAATCCTTGGTGATATGTAATGAACTCAAACGTTCTCCTTCGTCAACAATGCCGTGAATTATCATTGTGTTCACCCCTTTGTCTCTCAAGGCTTCGATGAGCGTCTTTAATTCGCCAAGTAACGCTACAGATTCAGAGTCAAAGTCATCAAAGTCATCATCTGTTCTCCTTTCTGTGCTAAAACGAACACCGGACCCTTTATGGTGTGTGATAACGGGGCTTTCATTAGAAAGACTGAAACGAATGTCAGATTCACTCACGACATCTTCGTGATGTGGAGTAGTGTAATGTGAATCCAAATCCTTCCTGACGCTATCGGCAAGCGTGGTGAAAACCTTATTGAGCCCTTTGAACCACCGAACGTTAATCGGCATCAAACGCATCTCATCGTCATCATCGTCTATAGCATACAACAAGGACGGTGTCAACGGCTCCCCGTCGTCACGCTTGATAAGGCTTGCCAATGAGGGTACACTCTGGAGAAGGTCCTGGCGCTGTTTGCCGCTCAAATAGGGAGCGTGGTAAGCGATCAGTTCATCTCCCAACAGCGGCAGATAACAGAAATCAAGTCCCTTATTGCGGAATGTGTCTCTGAGCCAATCATAGTTGCTGACGATGAAAGCGTTGATCCTTTTATCGTTATCAGAATCAACGTATATCACTTGCCCTCGAACAGGCTTGAAAGGCAAGTCACCGATAGTCACCCTATGTCCCACGTCAGCCACGGCTTTTTTGTTTGGAGAGCAAATATACAAAAAAGTTTTGATTATTGGGGTGCTTCGGATAGGGAATTTTGATAATTATTACAGGAAGAACGGCCACGCCAAGGCGAGGCCCTACATGTCCTGGTCGCCCCGAATGGCACTGACTGGGGCCATGAGGTATTAAGAAAAAATAGGGCCCGACTGGAATCACAACATCCAGTCGGGCCCTGTTATCGGTGAGCAGGTAATTGCTTTATTGGGCTGCGGCGAGCAGGTCGCGGGTCAGGGTGGGCATGGCGCCGTTCTGGGTGCAGACGTAGGCGCTGACCTTGACGGCCAACTCGTGGGCCTCGGTGACGGGCTTGCCGTTGAGGATGGCGGCGCAGAAGGAGCCTGTGAACGAGTCACCGGCGCCGACGGTGTCGGCCACTTCAACCTTGGGCGTCTCCTGGAACGACATCTGGCCACGCGTGAACACGTAGGAACCGTTGGTGCCGCAGGTGAGCACGAGCATATCGAGGTCGTACTTGCCCAGGATCAACCAGCACTTGTTCTCGATATCCAAGCCGGGATAGCCGAACATGCGGCCGATGGTCACCAGTTCCTCATCATTGATTTTGAGGATGTTGCAACGGCGCATCGACTGCTGGATGATTTCCTTGTTGTAGAACTGCTGACGCAGGTTGATGTCGAAAATCTTCATACAGTCGTCGGGGGTGGCGTCGAGGAAACGGTGGATGTTCTCGCGCGACACGACGTTGCGCTGAGCCAATGAACCGTAGCACACGGCGCGGCAGTTGGCAGCGATTTCCTCAATCTCGGGCGTGAAGGGGATGTTGTCCCAAGCCACGTTCTCCTTGATGTCGTAGGTGGGGATTCCTTCCTCGTTGAGCGTTACCTGCACGGTGCCGGTGGGATAGGGCACGCGCGGCATGAGGTACTTGAGGCCGTGCTCCTCGAGGGCCTCGATGGTCTCCTCGGCGAGTTTGTCCTCGCCCAGGGCGCTGATGGCGATGGCGTTGTCAGTTCCCAGGAACTGTCCGGCATGATAGGCGAAGTTGGCGGGTGCGCCGCCCAGTTTCTTACCTTCGGGGAGGACATCCCACAGGGCCTCGCCCAGGCCCACTACATAACGTTTGTCCATATTCAGTTGTAAGTTATTAGTTTTAAGTTTTAAGTATGATTACCGTTGCCTGTTGTTTACGCCTCTGCGGCTTTGAGTTGCTTGATGTAGGTAAACAGGTAGATGACACCGATGGCCATCACTGCCACGGCGCCAGCCTGGCCGACAGCGTCGCTGGCGAAGCCCATGAGCAGCGGGAAAATCGTGCCGCCAAACAGGCCCATGATCATCAGGCCGGAAACTTCGTTCTGCTTCTGCGGCATCGACTCGAGCGCCGTAGCAAAACACATCGAGAAGATGTTGGAGTTACCGTAGCCCACGAGAGCGATAGCGGTGTACAGGATCCACTTCTCTTGACCGAAGAACATACCGCACATCGACAGGGCCATCATGATGACGCTGATGATGAAGAACGTTCTCATCTTGAGTACGCGCAGGAAGAACGAACCCGTCAAGCAACCGATGGTACGGAAGATGAAATAGAGCGAGGCAGCAAATGCGGCGTCGTTCAAGTTCATGCCCAGACGCTCCATGAGAATCTTGGGGGCGGTGGTGTTGGTACCCACATCGATGCCCACATGGCACATGATGCCCAGGAACGAGAGCAGCACGATGGGCGTGCCCAGCAACTTGAAGCACTCCACAAAGGTCGAAGGTTTGCCTTCGATTTTCTCTTCATGGATGGGTGTAACTGCTAGCAGAACTGTTGAGAAGGTACCTATTACAAAGAAGATGGCGAACAACACGCGCCAGTTAAGACCCAGGCTGGGAATCACCTGCAAGGCTCCCCACGAGGCCAGATAAGGCGCGATGAACGAAGCGATGGCCTTGATGAACTGGCCGAAGGTGAGCGTCGATGCCAGATTGCCACCACCCATCACGGTCGATACCAGCGGGTTGAGCGAGGTCTGCATCAGTGCATTACCGATGCCCAACAGCGAGAAGGCGATGAGCATCACAGGGAAACTGTTGCCGAACAGCGGAATAAACAGCGAGATGATCGTCACTACCAGTGACAAGAGCACCGTTTTCTTACGGCCTATCTTGTTCATCAGCATGCCCGTGGGAACACTGAAGATGAGGAACCAGAAGAATACCAGCGAGGGTAAGGTGTTGGCCACCTTGTCCGTGAGACCGAGGTCTGCTTTCACATAGTTGGAGGCGATACCCACCAGGTCAACGAAGCCCATGCAGAAGAAGCACAGCATGACCGAGATAATCGCGATTTTATTAGTCTTTGCCATTATATTTTTAGTCTTAAAGTTTTAAGTCTTAAAGTTTTAAGTAAGATTACTATCGCCTGAAAGACTAATAGTTGATCTGGTAAATCGTGGCCTTGCTGCCCTTGACCTTGATGTTGGTGTAGGGCGTGGTGGGGAACACGAGGTTGGTCATCGCCATCTTGCCGTCGGCATCAAAGGCCTCGATGCTGCAACGGTCGATGAAGATGCGCAACTGCTTGATGGCACCGTGGGTGGGGGCGACGGTCTCAACGGGGAACGCCTCGCTGAAGGAAGCATCACCGCTGGCGGTGCGGTCCATGGCAAAGGTCTGCTTGGCCGCATCATATTTCATCACCACCTGCTCGCCAGCCGCGTTGGACAGGGTCAGTTCCATCGAGTTTTTCACATCCACGACGATTTCGCAGGTCTCGGTCGGCTTCTTCACCTTGGCACCGCGTGCTGCGAGCATCTCGGGCGAAGGCTTCACGCTGACGTAGGACTCCTCACCGTCGGTGAACAGGCCCAGGTCGCGGGGAATCGAGTTGGCGCTGCGGAACTGGCGGGTGGGCACCTGGTTGGCATACTGCCAGTTAGACATCCAGGCAATGACCACATGGCGGCCAGCGGGGGCGTTATAGAACGATACCGTGGCATAGTGGTCCTTGCCGTAGTCCATCCACTTGGTGACCTTAGGCATCGACTCACAGGTGAACTTGTGGCCGTCGAAGTCGCCCACGAAGTACTGCGTTGCCGAGCCGCCGAAGGGACCGCCGGGGTTGATGTTGCACAACAGCACCCACTTGCCGTCGATCTTCATCAGGTCGGGGCACTCCCACACGCCGCCGTGGTTACCGTATTCCTTGCCGAAGGAACTCTCGTACTTCCATTGCTTCAGGTCCCTGGAACTGTAGATGTTCATCTCCTGACCGGCGGCCAGAATCATGTTCCAGGCCTTGATGTCGTCGTTCCAGAAGGGGTTCGGGTCGCGGAAGTCGGGCACATCGCTCGTCAACACGGGGTTGCCCTCGTACTTCTCGAACGTCATGCCGTTGTCGTGCGAAATAGCGATAGACTGCGTCTGGTTCTGTCCAGCCGAGGTGTAGATGGCCACCACGTCGTTGCCGTCGGTCACACAGGAGCCCGAGAAGATGGTTCCCAAAGCATCAGGCTCGATGGCGATGGGCTGGGGCGTCCAGTGGATGAGGTCGGTCGAGGTCGAGTGGCCCCACGTCATGTTCTCCCACTGCGAGCCGTAGGGGTTGAACTGATAGTACAGGTGCCAAACGCCATCCTTATAGAACATACCGTTGGGGTCGTTCATCCAGCCATAGGCGGGGGTGTGGTGATAGGCGGGACGGAAACGCTCGCGGTTGCTGTCGTCGAACGTGTCGGTCACCCGCATCTCACGCCAGCAGACAAAGTCCTTGACGGCACCGGTGGTGCGGCGGTCGCCATGGAAGGAGATGTCGACCAACACCTTCTTGTTGCCGAAACGCTGGATATCCAGTGGCACGTAGTAGTCTACCTTGTCCACCGCGAAGCGCACATTGAGGGTCTGCACCTGCTCGTTGTTCACGATAACGCGCACATAGGCGTTCTCCTCTTTCTCCTGCACGGGCAGTAAGAGGTACTTGCCTGTAGCGTCAACCCGCAGCATGGCATGGTTGTCGCTCAACATCTGGGGGGCCAGTGCCGTGGCCGAGAGGGCCACGAGCACTGCCGCCAGAATAGTTAATAGTCTGTTCATAGTTGTAAAGGTACTATAGTTTACCGTTTACTGGAACACTTTCAGGTCCGAAATGGTGATGTTGCCACCATAGTTGTTGATGCTCCAGCAATTCTTCTGGATACCATAGATGCGGTTGGTGTAGGCGCAGACGTCGTTGATGTACATCACCATGACCGAGTTGTCGGTGTAGATGTTGATGTGGTAGACGTTGTCGGCGGGACGCTCGAACCAATAGCCATCGATACCCTCGATGAAGCCCTTACCGGCAGGACCCTCCTGCTCGAAGTTCACCTTGCGGTGGTTTTCATCCTCGGGGTTGACCATCATCGTGTAGTAACGATCGGAGTCGGTGCCGCGCACCAGCGAGATACCGAAGCGGTCCCAGTTGTTGGAGGTGGTCACGGTGAACGAGATGTGGTTGCTGGTTCCCAAGCGGTTGTACATCACAAAGGCGTCGTCACCCGAGAGGGTGCCGTTGACACCGCTCATCTGTGCACCGTTGCTGGCCATCACCTTGACGTTCTGCTCATTGTTGAACTTGGCAGCGATAGCGGGTACCTCGCCCACGGTCAGCGTGCCGTCGGCATGCTGGATAATCTTGTGGCATACCAGCGCGCCCGACCAGTTGGGCTCGCCACCTGCACCCACGTTGATGTTCTTGTCGTGGATGGTGTTGCCGGTGCGGTAGGGACACCAACCCCAGATGTAGCGGTCCTGACCGTTGCTTGCCGTCTTGCCGGCATAGAAAGCACGGGTATCGAGTACGCCCTCATGACCGTCGTGCGGCCAGTTGGCACCGGGATCGTTGAAGCAGGCCTTCAGAGCCTCCCAAGTGGGCGCCATCATGTACTTCACCTTGCGGCTCCACGAGGCACGATAGCCCTCGCTGTACACGAGATACCAGTAGTTGCCCATCTTGAAGATGTCGGGGCACTCACACATGCGGTCCCAGATCATGGGGAAGTTGCCGACGTGTTCCCACGTCTTCAGGTCGCTGGACTTGAACTCGGCAAACTTCAGGTTGCTGGAGATGACCATGTGGTACAGACCGTCGTCGGCAACAAAGATCTGCGGGTCGCGGAAGTCGTTGTCCGAGTAGCCATAGGCTGAGCCTTTCAGCATCCACTGGGTATCCTTGGACCACTCGCTGAAGTCGGATGAGGTAGCCCTCATGACGGCCTCGCGGCCATAGCGGTCATGTCCCGTATAATAGATGTAGTAAATACCATCCTTCTCGATACAGCAGCCTGTACCCAGGGCAGCATCCTGCTCATCGGGAGAAGTGCCAGTGGGCAATACCTCGCCCAGCGACTGATAGTTGGCACCGTCAACGGTCGACACGCCCCAGATGGGGTGGTAGTTGAACGCGGCATTGTTGTCAAACTCCTGCAGGTAGAGCACCTTGAAGTGACCAGCCTTGGCGTCATAGAAAGGCATCGGGTCACCACAGCGGCCTATTCCCGGGTTGTAGTAGGTCTGGAAACCAGCCTGGTCTACCGAGTTGTAGAACGTGGTGTTGTCCCAGTCCTTGGAAGGATCGGGGCCGAACTTCTCCTCGCTGCATGCCGACGAAGCGACCATAAAGCAACACAGCAGCAGTGCGCTGAAAATATTCTTGTACTGTTTCATGAGTCAATTACTTGGTTAAATAGTTGATAGCATTCTTGGTCATAATCTCAATGTTCTTGTGGTACTTCTCGGTATAACCAGCCTCATAGGTGTAGGAATACCAGTCGTAGCAGCCCGAACCGATGCAGATGATGCCACCCTTGCCGTCATGGGCGGGATACTCCCAGAGCACGATAGCGCCGTCACCACCTACGCCGAGAACCTTACCGCCGGTGCGGCCGGTCCAAACGTCATAGTTGTCATAGCCACCCCAGTCGGTACCGATGTGGTACTGTGCAGTTGAGTTGGTGATGTGGTAGCCGGCATCGGTGCAGTAAACCTCGTTGGGGTTATCACCAGTCACGAGATTCTGATAGATGGCATGGCCATTTTGGCCGTCAAAGATGCGGAATGTCCACGGACCGCCGCACAACTCAGCATAGGCCTCGTCCTGACCCCAGCAGTTGTTGGGCGTCGTCCACTCGTCGTCACCGGTCGTGCCGATGAATGACGGCAGATTAACGGCATAGCGGGTGAGAAGCAATGAACCGCCGTTCTCGTAGAACTGGCGCAACTCGTTCAGCGTGTTCATCGCGTCGGTAGCCTTGGCAACGAAGTTGTCGTGGCCGTCAACGCCGCCGTCAACGTGCCAGTGCCACCAGATGAGTTTGCACTCCGACAGGTCGAGCGTACCGGCGCGCAGGTCGGCAAACGAAGCATACAGCGAACTCTCAACATTGCCGAGCATCCACTGGCAAGCGGCCTGAGCCTCGGGATCCAGTTCGCTCATCGTGGGAGCCGAACCCAGGAAGAGGGCCTTGGGCTTGCTGATGGCGATGACCCTGACGGTGTAGGTGCTCTCGGCCGAATTGTTCTTCACTGTGTAGGTGACGGGCTGCGAGAAGTCCTGAGCCACACCCGACGACGGGGTGATTGTTGCATTCTGGCTATAGGTAATGGTCGGCACCAGGTTGGTGATGTCGAGCGATGCAGGAACATAGACGACGATCGACTTAGCCTCTTGGTCGATGGTGCCCGTGTAGATGTCGTTGATGACGAACGACGTGATGCGGGCCTCGTCATGCAGGACAGACAAGGTCCAGTCCATATAGACGTCACCGTTCTTGACGTGCAGCACCTTGGCGGCATCCATGTTGATGGTTTCGCCCTGGCGAACGTTGCACACGGCGCCATCTGACATCTTCAATGACGTGATTGTCATGGCCGATGTTTCATACACCTCGGGGAGGCGAACCAGAATGGTGCGTGAAGGCAAGTCGATGATACCCTCGTAATTGTCAAGGGAGAGTTGATCAATCATGCAGTTACCCGACAAATCCAGGTCGCTGATGTTGTCGTCGGAGCATGAACTAAGCATTGGGGCGAGTCCGCAGCAGGCAAGACACGCACAGAATATATATAATATCTTAGTTTTCATAATGATTGTTATTTTATTCATCGTAAAATACTATGTTGCTGTGATTACCAGTTGCCAATGTTCTGGGTGTAGTGGCCGTTGGAGGCCGAGATCTGGCTGAACGGGATGGGCAGGTACTCGTCTTTGTCGGCGGTGAAATGGGCGGCACTGTAGATGGCACAGTGGTCGATTTCCTCGGAGTAGTACTTGTTGAGCACCTGTGCAGCCTCACCCCAGCGCACGAGGTCAAAGAAACGCTCGCTTTCCATACCCATTTCCAAGCGGCGCTCCATCTTCACGATCTTGATGGCCTCGTCCTTGGAATAACTGCCGCGATAGTTGCTGATGTACATCTTCACGCCATAGGTGTTGGGATAGTTGGAAATCATCTGGGTGCTGGTGGCAGCACGCGAGCGCAACTGGTTCACGATGTTGATGGCCTGGTCGGCCTGACCCAACTGTGCGAGGGCCTCGGCACGCATCAACAGCACGTCGGCATAGCGGAAGACGATGCGGTTCATCGAACTGGCCCAATAGGAACCCTTGATGAGGTAACTGCCGATGAGGGCGGGATCAACATTGTGCTTGAGCGAAACATAGTAGCCGTACAGGCCGTTGCTGCGGCTCCAGATGCTGGTCTCCTCCATCATGTAGTTGCGGTTGAACATGTAGGGCAAACCCGGCATACCCACGGTGAGGAACAGGCGCGGGTCGGCATTGTCGTCGGCCAGGTTATAGTCCTTGTCGTTGTAGTTGTTGAGCAAGGGCAGACCATCGGCACCGGTGCGGTAAGCATTCACCAGGTTCTGCGAGGGCTTGTAGAAGTCGCAGCCGCCATCGGTAGCACCGGGGATGTTGGGCGGAATCAAACCGTAACTCCAGTTCAGGTTACCGTAGGTTGAACCGTCGTTGCGGGAGTATTGGATGGCCCAAATGCTCTCGATACCGTTCTCATACTCTTCCTCGGGACGGAAGTTATTGTGGATGTCAGCCTCCAGGCCGTAGTTGGCATACAGGGCGGGATTGGTGAACTCAATCACCTTCTCCAGGTCGCCCTGGTTGATGCTGGTCACCTGGTTGCTGTGGGCATCATCCTGACGATAAGCCTTGTAGAGATACACCTTGGCCAGGAAAGCGGCAGCGGCGGCACGCGTGGGGCGTCCCTTGTCCTGCTGAACCTCGGGCAGCGTGTTGTAGGCTTCCATCAGGTCGTCGATGATGAGTTGCCAGCCCTCGTCGTTGGTGTACTGGGTGTTGGACAACTCGTTATACTCGTCGTAGGTCAGGTTCTCGTTAACAACAAAGGGGATGTTCTTGTACAGACGCTTGAGCAGGAAGTGGCCATAGGCGCGCAAGAACTTCATCTCGGCCAGGCGCTGGCCCTTCATGGTGAAACTGTCGTCGGTCTCCTTGAGCAGGGCGATGGCGCTGTTCACGCGAGACAGGCTGTTGTACAACCTCACCCACATGTCGTTAATGTTCCAGTTGGTGGTGAGCACACCCTGCTGGATTTCCAGTTGATGGAAGACGTCACCGTCGCTGGTACCGTTACCTCCCTTATAGGCGTCATCACTACGGACGTCGAAGTTCCACATCGAGAATGATGAGTTGATGTCCTCGGCCGAAGTGAAGATAGCGTAGGCCGAGATGGCCATGGCCTCGGCATTCTCGGGCGACTTTACCTGGTCGTCACTGAGCGTGGCTTGTGGCTTGTGCTCATCGAGAAAATCATCACATGATGTAAACAATGTGGTGGCACTGCAGCAAACCAGACCGACACACAATATATTAAATATCTTTTTCATAGTGAATCCTGAATTTTAGAATGAAACATTAAGACCGTAGGTGACATTGAGGGGGATAGGATATCCGAAGTTGGGGTTCTCGGGATCCACACCGGTAAACGACTTGCTCTTGATGGTCAGCAGATTCTGGGCTGACACATACATGCGCAGGCGTGAGAGGTGCAACTTGTCACACACGTTGGGGGCGAAGTTGTAACCCAGTTGGATGTTACGCATCTTGGCGTAGGAACCATTCTCCACAAAGTAACTGCTGACACGCTTCTCGTTGTTGTTGTCCATCGTGCTGACAGCAGGAATGTTGGAGTTGGGGTTGTTGGGGTTCCATGCGTCGAGCAGGCGATGACCCTTGTTCAGGTTGGTGATATTCAGACCAGCCCACAAGTCGGTCTCGCGCTTCAGGTCGCTGATGACGTCAACACCCTGTGCACCCTGCCAGAACATGGTGAAGTCCCAGTTCTTGTATTCAAGATAGATGTTAAGACCCCAAGTGAAGTCGGGCACGGGCGAGTAGATCCACTTCTGGTCCTTCTCGTTGATGACACCGTCCTCGTTCAGGTCTTTCCAGCGCATACGGCCCAGGCCGGCACCATTCTGGATGGCATGGTTGTCAATCTCGTCCTGGCTCTTGAAGATACCGTCATACACGTAACCTACCTGTGCACCCATGGGATGTCCCACGACGCTTTCGACACCGTTGCCACCGAAGGTGCCGGCGGCTGCGAGAGTCTCGGGAAGTTTGGTCACCTTGTTGCGATAGGTACCGATGTTGCCGGCGATGTCATACTGAAAATCGCCCACACTGCCGCGGTAGCCCACATTCAACTCGATACCCTTGTTGGTCATCTCACCAGCGTTGATCCACTGGCTGCTGCCCTCGCCCATCACACCGATGCCGGGCATGTAAACCAAAATGTCGGTGGTCTTCTTGTAGTACCACTCAAACGAGCCGTAGAGCGCGTTGCGCAGCAGGCCGAAATCAAAACCAAGGTTGGTCTGGGTCGTGGTTTCCCACTTGAGGTTATCGTTGCCCAACTGATTGCGCTTGAAACCACTGGGGAGGGTCTGGCCGCCATTGGTTCCGCCGATGTCGTAACTGGTACCGTAACTCTGGCCACCGAAACCGGCCTCGCCATAGTTGCTCTCGAAGATGGTGTAGCGGGCAATGTTGGAAATCTCCTGGTTACCAGTCTGACCCCACGATGCGCGCAACTTGAGGTTGTCGAGCCACTCCAGCCCCTTCATGAAGGACTCCTCGCTGATGCGCCAACCGAGGCTCACCGAGGGGAAAGTACCGTAGCGGTTGTTGCGGCCGAAACGGCTTGAACCGTCATAGCGCATGGTCAGGCTGGCCAGATAGCGGTCGGCATAGGTGTAGTTCAACTTACCGAAGAAGGACACCAGGGTGAAACCTTCGCCCGAGCCATAGGCTTCGGCCTCGCCGACTGCCGAGTTGGGCCACATATAATCGGGATTCAGGACAGCAAAGTCATAAGCCTTGCCGCTGAGCCACGAGTCGTCCTCGCGGTTCAACTCGGTACCGATCATGATATCACCGCGATGCAGGCCACGCTCCAGGTTGTAGGTGGCAATGGCATTCCACATCCACTTGGTCCAGTGCTCCTGCTTGGCCTCGACGGCATTGGTCGGATTGGCCACGGTGCCCTCGGTGATGGGATAGGTGAAGATGCGTTGCTGCTTCTGGGCGTAGTCGAGACCGAAGGTCGACTTGATGTTGAAATCGGCAAAGGGGTTGATGTTGATGAATGCATCACCGAACATGCGCCAGTAGGTATAGCGGTTGTCGCTGTTGCGGTCCAGACGGGCCACGGGGTTCTCGCGGTCGGGATAGCCGCCCACGGGACCGGCATAGTGGCCGTCGGTAGTGTATACGGGCAGCGACGGGTTGAACTGCAGCACATTCTCCAGGAATCCGCCAGGAGCCTGGAGTTCGTTGGTGCGGTTCACGGTGAAATGCTCACCGACGGTCACAATCTTGCGCTCACCGACGTTGAGCAACTTGTAGGTCGAGTTCATACGGGCCGAGATGCGCTGGAAGTCCGACTTCTTGATGATACCGTCGTTCTTGTAGTATCCCAGCGAGAAGAACGATGTGCCGTTCTCGGTACCCTGGCTCAGCGATACGTTATACTGCTGAACAAGGCCCGTGCGGGTGGTCTCCTTGAACCAGTCGGTATCGGCGGCGGGCGTCTTGCCGGCAGGATCCAGGTACTTGCTCATGGTAATGTTGTTGAGCATGGGAACACCCATTGCATCGTAACTCCAGTCGTAGTGGTATCCCAGACCGTTCAGGTTGGGATTCAGGCCGTCGTTCACATAACCCTGCCACATGACTTGGCCGAACTCCTTGGCGTTCAGCACCTTCATCTTGTGGGCATAGGTCTGTACCGACACGCTGGCATCAAAGTCGATTTTCACTTTGCCGTCCTTACCGCCCTTGGTGGTGATGATGATCACACCGTTGGCAGCACGGCTACCGTAAATCGACGCCGAGGCGGCATCCTTCAGGACCTGGATGCTCTCGATGTCGTTACCGTTGAGTTCGTGCATACCGGCCTTGGTGGGAACACCGTCGATGATGTACAGCGGGTCGTTGTTGTTGAGGGTACCCGTACCACGGATGCGGACAGTAGCAGCACCCGAGGGGTTACCGTCGGCCGAGATGTTCATACCCGGCACGCGGCCCTGCATCGCCTTGATGGGGTTGTTCTCGTTCTGCTTGACCAGGTCGGTCACGCTGACTACCGACACGGCACCGGTCAAGTCGGCCTTGCGCTGTGTGGTATAACCCGTCACGACAATCTCGTTCAGGGCGAGCGCATCCTCCTTCATGGTGATGACCATGCCGTTGGTGGCAGGCATCTCAACATTCAGGAAGCCGACATAGGAGAAAACAAGTGTTGCTCCGGGGTTGACCTTGATGGTGAAGTTACCGTCAAAGTCGGTCACTGTACCGTTAGTGGTACCTTTCTCAATCACAGTGGCACCGATGACGGTCTCTCCTGTCTCGTCATAGACGGTGCCTGTGATTTCTGTTTGCGCATACACTAGGGTACACGTCAACATGAGCATAACGCTGAGTAGAAATCTTTTCAGTACGTTCATTGTTCTGTTGGTTTTGGTTAATATAAAATGGTGATTTATGTCAATTCAGGGCAAAGTTAACCTTCTATAATAAATGGGAATATCAGTTTTCGTTCTTGTGCTTGCAAATTTGTTTCAATGTATCATTTGTGTTATTCAATGAACGATTTTTACGAGCATCCGCACCAGTACGGCTCCACGCTAAGGCGCAAAGTCGCTAAGTTTTTTCAAACAAAAAGAACAACAAAACAACAACTCAAACAACAAAATAAGACCACCTTAAAAGTTGTTTGAGTTGTATAAGTTGTCTTTAATAAAGCGATGCGGATGCCAATCAGTTTAATCCGAATAATCCGCCGACAGTACCAGAGATAAGTATGCCAGTTTAAAACCTTAGCGTGGGCAAGCAGTTGTTTTTGTGCGTAGGGAATCAGGATTTGCGGGCATCGCCCGGAGCGGTGCCGAATTCGTCCTTGTAGCACTTGGTGAAGTAGGAGGGCGAGGCAAAGCCCACCTGATAGGCGATTTCGCTGACCGTTTGCGTTGACTCCAGTAGCAGCCTTCGGGCTTGGGCCAGTCTGGCCTTGCGCAGCAGGTCAATCGGTGTGCTGCCGGTCAGGGCCTTGACCTTGCGGTAGAGTTGCACACGGCTCAGCCCCATGTCGGCGGCGAGGTCCTCGACGCTCAGGTTGCTGTCAGAAAGGCGCTCCTCCACTATCTTCTTGAATTGGGAGATGAAGGCGTCCTCGATGGGCGTCGTGGCGGCTTCTACGGCCTCGGTGGGAGTAGCAGCCTCGGCGACGGTTTCGGTTGCGGGCTTCATGCCCCACAGGTCCTTGAGTTGGTGGCGGCTTTGCAGCAGGTTGTCGATACGGGCCAGCAGCAATTCCGGGGAGAAGGGTTTGGTGATATAGGCATCGGCTCCGCTCTCGTAACCCTCAATCTGGTGCTTCTCCAGCGCCCTGGCTGTGAGCAGGATAACGGGGATGTGGCTGGAGATGCTGTCCTTTTTCACCTGTTGGCAGAACTCCAGGCCGTTCATCACGGGCATCATCACGTCCGACACGATCAAGTCGGGCACCTGTTCGTGGGCGAGTTCCAGGCCGCGCTGGCCGTCCTCGGCCTCGAGCAGCCGGTATTGCCCTTGCAGGATGGACCGCAGATAGGTGCGTATGTCGGCATTGTCGTCGACGATGAGCACCGTGGGCGCGTCCTCGTCCTGTTCTGTGTCTACAGCGGGGGTTGCAATGGGTTGTGACACGGTGATGGCATCCACTTGGGCACTCGTCATCTCTTGGATGGGAGTCCCCACTTGGGCATCCAGCATCTTGTTGACGAGGCCCGTGAGGTGATGGGTATTGCGGCGAACGACGCTGAAAAGTTCACGCGCCTCATCGCTCGCTCCGCGGAAGTCATTGGTCCTTAACAATTGGTCCAGGGGACCCTGGATGAGCGTCAGCGGTGTGCGCAACTCGTGGCTCACCTGGGTGTAGAAGTCCAGTTGCTCACGTTCCATCTTGGTTCGTTCATCCTGGATGCGGGCACGCTGCAGGTAGTACATGTAGATGCCGGCAAGCAACGCCAGCAACAACAATATCGCAGCCAGGGCCACAAACGTGAGCGTGCGCTGGCTGTCCAGTTGGTCAAGATATTGGCTGGCTTTCTCATGCAACTGCTCGAGGTTGCGCGACTGGCGCATGATTTCCTCGCTCTCCATCAGCAGCACGCGGGCATTCTCCTGGGTGACGAGTGCCGACATCAGTTTTGTCTCCTTCTCGTAGGGCTTCCCCTCAAGGATGTCCACAGCCAGTTGCATCAACTGGTCGCCGTGGGTGGGGTAGATGTAGGACGCATCCAGCAGCGAGTCCTGTACCAGGCGGATGCCGCCGTTCTCGCCCGGCAGGCCATCGATGCCGCAGAACAGCGGCAACGCCACGCCGGCCTCCTCAAACGCCTTGCGGGCGCCCATCGCCGTGCGGTCGTTCATGCCGAACACCAGATCAATGTTCCCGGCGTCCTTGTTCTTGTCAAGCCATTGTTTGACGGTATTGTAGGCTGTGGGCTCGGTCCAGTCGCCCTGCAGGGTGGCAACCACCTGGACGCCTGGATGCTGGGCGATGGCCTCCCTGAAGCCGTTGTGGCGCTCGATGGCGGGCGAGGAGCCTTCCAGACCCATTACCTCGATGATGCGGCCACGCTCGTTCAACCGATTCGCGACATACTCACCCATCAGGTGCCCCATCTCGTAGTTGTCGGCACCCATATAGGCGGTGTATTTCTTGGTGTTGGTCTTGCGCTCAAACACAATCACCGGGATGCCCTCGTCATAGGCCCGGTCGATGGCCGGCGAGATTGTCGACACCTGGTTGGGAGCCACAATCAGCAGGTCTATGCCCGTCTCGACAAGGCTGTCGATCTGCTGGATTTGGCGCTCATCGCTGTCATAGGCCGCAGCGAACCTCAACTCCACATTATCATGGAAATAGGCACCGATTTTCAGTTCGGAGTTCTGCTTGTCGCGCCAGATGTCGTCAGAGCACTGCGACACCCCGATGCGGTACTTCTTAGTGTCCTGTGAGCACGAGGTCAGCAGGCCTAACAAGATCAATATGGTAATAGCAAATTGTAAGTTTTTTCGCATTTTTATCAACGTGATAGCCCAAAACGCATAAAATATTAAGCATGTTGGTCATAAAAAACCGATTAGGCTGCAAAATTGCTAAATTTCTAAAACATATCAAAATTTCCCGCATATTATTTAATGATACACCTATCAAAAACTATCACCCCCGCCATTCCTCTAATGCCATCAAATCAAAAAAACAAGGCACTGCATCTGATTGAGATACAGCACCCTGGTTCTTTTTGTAACCCTGGCTATGCTTTTGTGTCCGCTGGAATACGCGGACACTCTTGCCATCCTTTTTGGATTTGGATTAAAACCCGCCAGTCAGCACTCTGTGGATGAGAGCAGTGACATCATTGATATTTATGTCTTGGTCGACAACGATGTCAGCGTTTTCCATATGGATGCCCGAAGGATCACCACTCAACACATAGTTAATGAGAGCGGTTACATCATTAATGTTGACATCATTGTCACCGTTGACATCGCCCTTAATGCCCGCTGATGGCACGGTCACGGTGCAAGTCTCATTGCCGAGCGCGATTTCCACACCTGCGGTGGTTGTGAACAAGGTATTACGCAGGGCAATGGTTACTGGGCCCGTGAAGCCGGTAGCGGCCGTCACATTGAAGGTCACGAGAGCGCCGCTGTTACCGCTAAAGGGATTGATCCTGTTTGAATAAGATATCACACGGATGGCACCGTCGACCTGTGGCTGTGAAGCAATCATATGGTCACGCGACTTTCGATCGGTCAGATTAAAGATGTAGTCCCCGTCTTCCATCTCAATCGTTAAGCCGTCTGGCATGTATATGTCCGTCTGGAAAGCAGTATAAGTTGCTTCGTTGTCAAGCATAATGCTCACGATTTGGGTCTCACCAGGCGCAATCGTGAAGTCCTCGATGTAAAAGCGGTCGGTGGCGGCAGCACACAGCACCGCCACAACCGCCATTGATAGTATAATTGTTCGTTTCATTGTTCAGTTCGTTGAGTGGATATCAATCAGTTAAAGACCTTGGCGGTGGTTCGGCTGCCGTCGGTGTAGGTGGTCACGACGAGGGTCACGCCAGTGGACGGCTGCTCCATCCTCTGGCCGGCCAGGTTGAAGTACTCTATCTTATCAATCGCCTTGCCTGAGATTGACTCGCTTATGCTGGATTCATTGTTTACACCGATGGTGAAGGCATCCAGTTTCACGCTTTGGCAGTCTGCGGTCACCAGTTCAATGCCGTCAATGGTGATGTCGCCCGTGACAGGGGCGGAAGCCGTTACGTCAAAGGTCAGTAAAGTGCCCTCATGGCCGTCGATAACAGTCAATGCAGGCGAGTAGCACAGGGCGCGGATGTTGCCGTTCTGGAGCGTGTTCACATCGAAGGCATGGCTGTCGGCACGGTCGGTCACCTGGAAGTTGCTGGCCGTCAAGCCCTCGGGTAAGTTGAGGTCGAGTTGGAAGGCATTGTAGTCCATCTCGTTGTCGAGCAAGATGCTCACCCTGCGGGTCTCGCCTGCTGCAAGCGTAATGTCCTCAGCGCTCATTCGGTCACCGTTGTTCCACAAAGCGGGAGCACGCAGCGGAGCGTTCAGCGTGGGATTGAGCACCATCCAGGCAATGCGTGACACGTCGGCAACCGTGATGCTGCCATCAACATTCGCATCGGCAGCCTCAAAGACGAACGGCTGGGGATTCAATTCAAGCACATACTGTGCTGTGACTACCACATCGGTTATTGTCACCGAACCGCTGTTGTTCGCATCACCCAGCAGATAGGCTTTCACATTCACGTTGGCTGCCACATCAGGAGCGGCTACGTCAGCAAAGTCGGTATTGGTGAGCAACGTGTTCTTCAACAGTATGGTGTAGTCGCCTTCAGCATCGTCGGCTACCTTGACGGTGATATAGAACAGGTCGTCACCGCTGTTGCCCGTGAATGGTTTATAATTAGACGAGTAACAGAGTACCCGTATAGCACCATTGGAAACGTCATTGCTCATGATGCTGTGGGTTCGCGTCATGCGCTCCGACGGGTCGATGACGTATTCACCGTCCTCCTGCAGCAGTTCAAGTCCCTCGGGCAGGAAGATATCCGTTTGGAACGAGATGATGCTGGCCTCATTGGTCATCTTGACGGGAATGACAATCGTGTCCCCGTGGAAGGCGGCAGTGTCACTCATCGACAAGTAATTGTCGTAATTGCTCAAATCCTCAGTGACAGTCACATTACACGACGCGCTCAAATTACTGCCGTCGACAGTTGTTGCCGTGATGGTTGCTTTGCCTGATGCAACAGCGGTAACTAGACCTGTGTTGTCAACAGTTGCAATGTCGGGGTTGCTGCTTATCCAGGTTACAACCTTATTAGTGGCAGAGTCAGGCAAGACTGTCGCAATTAACTGTGAAGAGCTACCTACCTGCAGACTCATCTGTGAATGGTTGAGCGAGATTTCAGTAGCCAAGACTTCATCTGGTATATCAATACCTATAATGGTGACAAACTGTCCCCAAGATTGGTCTGCCATATAGGCTCTTTCTGAACCAATGGGTACATAGAGCGGCGTGTGGTTATAGACATTGGTCGTAAACATGGCAATATCATTCCAGGTTGGAGGTGTTTCAGCGGCACAAGTGACCACTTCAAGTGAGGGCACATTATTGAAAGCCTGATCGCCAACATAAGTGACATTCTTAGGAATAGTCAAAGCCCCAGTCAGTCCCGTACAGCCATTGAAAGCATAGCCTCCAATAGTTGTGACAGATTTTGGGATGGTTATATCAGTCAAGTTACTCATTCCGTAAGCGAAATAGGCTGGGATTTTCTCAACATTATCTCCTATCTTGATAGTAGAGAAATTAAGGTTGTAGAAAGGCCGATAACTAGCCGTGGAACTGAAATCAGCACAATTGACAGCATTATAGTAGAGCGTGTCTAACGCTGAACACCCCTGGAATGCATAGTTCCCAATAGTTGTGACCGAATTAGGAATGGTTGCGCTCACCAGTCCAGAGCCACCATAGAACGCATAATTGCTGATTGAAGTAATAGTTTCCGGAATAATCAAATCAGTTACTTCTGAATCATTCAAATACAGATGATGGGCATAGCAGAGAGGATTTGCAGTGTTGTTTTCAAAACTGATATTACACCAAGCGGCAATATCAGTAATATCAACCTTGGATAGAGCGCTGCAACCATTGAACGCATATTGGCTGATAGAAGAAACGGTATTAGGAATAGTGACAGTTTCTAAACCAAGGTCATTATAGAATGCATAACTATTGATGGAAGTAACAGTGTTTGGAATAGTCAAATTTGTTATTTCAGAACCATTTAGATAGAGATGTTTTGCAACACTAAGTGGATTAGCACCTGAATTTCCAAAAGTGATATTACACCAAGCTGCTATATCTGAAATATTCACTTTGGTTAAGCCAGTGCAATTAGAGAACGCATAATTGCCGATGGTGGTAACAGCGTTTCCAAAGGTAAGAGAAGTCAACCCGGTCAACCCATAAGCGAAATAGGCGGGAATTCTCTGCACGCTATTTCCGATGTTAATGGTTGAAATATTGAGGTTATAGAATGGGCGATAACTAGCTGTTGAACTGAAATCAGCACAAGAAACTGCATTGAAGTTGAGCGTTTCAATGGCCGTACACCCCTGGAATACGTAGTTACCGATTGAAGTCACGGATTCTGGGATATTGATATAGGTCAAGCCAGTGCATCCATAAAACGCAGAACTGCCAATGGCTGTGACGGAATTGGGAATGGTAATGCTCGTTAGTCCAGAGCAATTGTAAAATGTGGAATTCCCGATTGCGGTGACTGAGTTGGGTAAGTTGACACTTGTCAATCCGAAACAATTGTAAAATGCAGAATTTTCGATTGTGGTGACTGAATTAGGTATGTCGACGCTCGTTAGTCCCGAGCAATTGTTGAAAGCAGAGTTGCCAATGGTCGTGACGGCGTTTCCAAAGGAAAGAGAAGTCAACCCAGTCAACCCATGAGCGAAATAGGCGGGAATTCTCTGCACGCTATTACCGATGATGATGGTTGAGATGTTCAGGTTATAAAACGGGCGATAATTAGCCGTTGAACTGAAATCAGCGCAAGAAACCGCATTGAAGTTGAGCGTTTCAAGGGCCGAACACCCCTGGAATGCGTAATTACCGATTGAAGTCACGGATTCTGGGATTTTGACATAGGTCAAACCAGTGCATCCATAGAACGCAGAACTGCCAATGGTCGTGACGGAGTTAGGTATTGTAATGCTCGTTAGTCCAGAGCAATTATAGAATGCATTGTTGCCAATAGCTGTGACTGCATAGGCTTCATTATTATATGTAATGCTACTAGGTATTATGACATTTCCGCTATAACTGTTATAGCCTGTGTCCCTATATGTGACCATAACCGTATTTGATCCGCTAATAGCGTAGTAAATACCATTAATTTCAAAATCATAGGGAATTTCAATGATAGTTGAGAACTCATTCCAATACTCAGCAGCACGATAGAGGCTGTAGCAGTTTCTAGGTACAGTAAGAGTAGTATTGGAATAACTATAGAAAGAATCGTTGCTTATACTTGGCGGTGTTGTTGCGAGACATTTAACGTTCTTCAGTTCATAAGTGTAGAACGCATAGTTGCCAATTGTGTTGACGGAGTTGGGGATAGTTATACTCGTCAATCCAATACAATTGTAGAACGCAAAATTGCCGATGGTCTTGACAGAGTTGGGAATGTCTGTGTTTTGACAGCCTACAATCAGCGTGTTGCTTACTGTTTCAATGATGGCGTTACAGTTGTTGCGCGAATCATAGTTTGAGTTATCATTTGCAACAGTAATACTCGTCAGTCCGGGACAAAATTGTAAAGCGTAAATACCAATAGAAGTTACAGAGTTAGGGATTGTGACACTTGTTAATCCGTTACAACTAGAGAATGCACTAGAACCAATTTTTGAGACGGAATTTCCAATGATTAAGTTTGTTAGATTAGACAATCTGGATGCGAAATTGGCAGGGATCTTCTGAACGTTATCTCCGATGACGATAGTCGAAATATTCAAATTGTAAAATGGATTATCTTTTACCGGAAAAAAAAGATCGTTGCAAGAAATAGCATCAAAAAAGAGTGAATCAAGGCTAGTACAATCTTGGAACGCTTTTGCGCCGATGCTAGTGACGGAGTTGGGTATAGTAATAGTTGTCAGACCTCGACAGAAACGAAATGCACTGGCATCGATAGTAGTAACAGAGTTGGGGATAACGATGCTCTTCAAGACACTGCAGCTGGAGAATGATCCCGGTCTGATGGTGGTGATGGAATTGGGTAAGTTGACGCTGGTCAGTCTGGAACATTGTTGGAAAGCAAGGTCACCAATGGTCGTGACGGAGTTGGGGATGGTGATGCTTGTCAGCCCGCTGCAACTAGAGAACGCAGAGTTGCCGATTGTCGTGACGGAGTTGGGGATAGTAATGCCTGTGAGTCCAGAACAGCCGCTGAACGCATATTCTGAAATTGCAATTGTTCCACTTCTTAAGTTAATGATTGTACCCTGTGGCATAGAGCCTTTGTATTTATATGCTACCAAGCCAGCGTAAACAAGTCCGTCGGATTGATTGTTGTACCATGGTGTGTCCACGAACGCGTGTTGGCCGATGGTGGTAACGGAGTTGGGGATAGTGATGCTTGTGAGTCCAGAACAGCCGCTGAACGCATAGGTACCGATGGTTGTGACGGAATTGGGAATGGAAATGCTCGAGAGTCCGGAGCACCCTTGGAACGCATAGGCTGAGATTGCAATTGTACCGCTTCTTAAGTTAATGCTTGTGCCCTGTGGCATAGAGCCTTTGTATTTGTATGCTACCAAGCCTGCGTAGATAAGTCCGTCGGATTGATTGTTGTACCATGGTGTGTTCTGAAATGCAGAACTACCTATTGAGGTGACAGTGTTGGGGATGGTAATGTTTGTCAAACCAGAGCATCCATAGAACGCAGAGTTGCCGATTGTCGTGACGGAGTTGGGGATGGTGACGCTGGTCAGCCCGCTGCATCCAGAGAACGCACCGTTGCCGATTGTCGTGACGGAGTTGGGGATGGTGATGTTTGTCAGCCCCGTGCATCCAAAGAAGACACATTCTCCGATGCTATTGACGGAGTTGGGTATAGAAATAGTCGTCAGTCCTCGGCAGTAATAAAAGGCATAATCACCGATACTATTGACGGAGTTGGGAATGGAAATGCTAGTCAGTCCAGAGCAACCATAGAAGGCATATTTACCGATGGATGTTACGGTATTGGGTATTGTTATGCTAGTCAGGCTAGTACAGTCTCTGAATGCCCAGTCGCCGATTGCAATTACTGGATAATTCCTTCCATTGAAGGTGACAACGGCCGGGATTGTCACATCGCCAGTGTACACACTTGAAATAGAACTATACGACTCTCCTAAATAAGTGACAACGGCTTCATTGCCGTTGGTAATGTAGTAGATTCCATTCACATAAAAGTCGTAAGCTAAAGCATTAGCTGGCCGGAGAAGGGCCAGTAACAGGAGTGAAAGTTTGAGGATTTGTTTCATAGTCGTTATGGTTTTGTTGGTTGATTTGTTGTGTGGCTAATTGATAAGTGTTAAGCGCAATGTGCAAAATTAGGCATAATTTTATTGATGAGCAATTTTTTGTGTTTTTTAATTGAGTATAAAAGAAATGGTTGACAGGTGTTTCTAGAGTTGTAATGTATTGGAATATTGTTGTTAATTTTTTAGTAAAACCAATCTCTATTTGTTTTTTTTGAGTAAATTTGCAGTTGTCAAATCGAAAAACATTATGGAAATTATTAAGAAGTTATATCTCGCAATTGGTATTATAGCCATGCTTGCTTGGTTTCTGCCATTAAATGCTGCATCTACAAATGTTTATGGTGATGTGAATGGAGATGGTGAGGTTACAATCGCCGATGTAAATGCGGTAATTGATGTCATTATGGGTGATGATGATAATCCAGCAGCCGATGTCAACAATGACGGTGAGGTCAATATTGCTGACATAAATACGGTTATTGATATCATTCTTGGCCATAACACACCTGGCATTGAAACTTTCACGGTGAATGGCGTAACCTTTAATATGGTCTTTGTTGAAGGCGGGACTTTCACCATGGGTGCCACACCCGAGCAGGGCAGTGATGCTCATGATAAAGAAAAACCAGCCCATGATGTGACACTGTCAAGTTATTGTATTGGTGAGACTGAGGTGACACAGGCTTTGTGGGTCGCAGTGATGGGTGACAATCCAAGTCCTACTCCTTATTCGGGCGACTTGCAGCACCCTGTTATAAGAGTCTCTTGGTATGACTGCCAGAATTTCATTTCTAAACTGAACGAGATAACTGGAAAAACATTCCGTTTGCCAACTGAGGCCGAGTGGGAATATGCCGCGCGCGGCGGCAACAAGAGCAAAGGCTACAAGTATGCTGGCAGTAATCAAGTCTCTAATGTGGCTTGGTGTGGGGCAAATTCCAATACTATGATCCATCCCGTAGCTACTAAGGCCCCGAACGAGTTGGGTCTTTATGATATGTCGGGTAATGTGTTTGAATGGTGCCAGGATATTTATGGTCCTTATAGCAGTGACACGCAGATAGATCCAGCGGGCCCAACTACTGGCTCTGCTCGTATATTCCGTGGTGGATGTTGGCTCGACAGCTATTGGTATTGTCGAGTGTCATGCCGAGAAAGCAACGGGCCCTACATTAATAACGATTGCCTTGGACTACGCCTTGCTCTATAACCTTACAGGTAGGAACTTTAGAGGTTTGGCGTAGATATGGTTTTGTCAAGGCCGTCGTCAGCAAGACGGTCCATTAAAACAAGAATCAATTTGTGATTTCTAAGCTGCGCCTCAATCTCTTCTGCCGTCTGTTCATAAGGCTCTACTGGGATAACGTAGTAGCTGCCCGGGAATGCTCCGTCGACATCACCTGGATTCAAATTATAGTATGTATCTTCGTCGATGTGCACAGTAACTTATTGTTTATTTCATAGTTCTTGTTAGTGGTGGTTACGCCCAGGGGTCCTGGTTGACCGGGATGCGGATGTCGGATATCAGGCCATCAGATGACCACAGGAACCACTGGCCCGTGCTGGGCTTGCGGCGCAGGTCCACTTGACGCAGGCTGTCGGCACCGCTCGAGCGGATAAACAGCCGTATCATGTCTTCCTGGATCACGCTGGTGGGCGTGGTGATGACGGTCACTCCCAGCGGCATGGCAGGCGTGTAGTTGTTCGTCGGCGACGTGCCGTTCAGGTAAGAGAGCATCTTGTAAGGCTTGCCCTGCAGGCGGTCGCGCAAAAACTGCACCTCAAAGGTCGACAACGGGCGCGGGCCGCGCAGGTAGTTCAGCATCTCCACGGTCGCTTGAGGGTTCTGGCAATAGTTGCACAGCACGGCCACCGTGAGCGCCGCCACCTCAAACTCGTTGTGCAGTGTTGCGTAAGGCATCTGCATCATTTGCTCAACGCTCTCAGGCAAAAACGGAATGGGTATGGTTCGGGACGAGTTGCCTTGCCCTGAACCTCCACCTCCACCTAAAATGTTATCGAGAAATCCCATAATAGTTATTGTTTTATTGTTAAAGTGGTTTCAATCCCTATCTTATCAGTGCTATGCAAAGCCTCCTCTTTCTCGCTACCGCTACGCATAATGCCGATATGTAAATTGACCTTGTTTAGCCAGATTCCGTAATCAATATGATTACAAAAGTACAACAATTCAAGCGCAAAACAAAATATTTTGCCCAAGTTGATAAAAAGAGAGTCAGTTCTTTCTAACATTGAAAATTATTATTAAATTTGCGGAATCCGAAATAGATTATAGTTTATTGAGCAATAATTCCTGTACATTATGAAAAGAGTATTCCTATTATTAATTGGCTTGGCATTTGCTGTGAATGCGTATTCACAGGCAAATCTGCCCAAGTCCCAGAATCCTCAAGGTTCTGATTGTCTTGAAGAAAACTCATGTCAATGTGAGCAACAGTCTATCATAGCACCCGCTGTGTATTATGTAGTTATTGGGTCATATAGTAGTTTGGAAAATGCCATTAAGGCAAGAAATGACTTGATGTACATCTCACCGGAATGGTTGTCTCCACCGCCAATATTCACTGATGTTGTCAAAGGAAAAGTTGTTTATCGCTTATGCTCAGGAATTTTTGAGAGAAAAGACCAGGCAACAGAGCGAGCATCATTTATAAAGGGAGAACTGGATATCGATGCATGGATATGGAAATCCAATGGACTGGCAACATGCGTAGATTGTCCTATTGATGACGATGACAGCCCCGTTGACATCAATCCCTGGTGAAGGTCTGTATCTACAATAATTGAAGCGACGAGAGAGACCAAAAACAAAAATCCCCCAGCAATCTTCCAGCAGGAAATAAAAAAGGCGCTGACAATCTATTGATTGTCAGCGCCTTGTACCCAGAGCCGGGGTCGAACCGGCACGGGTGTTACCCCATTGGTGTTTGAGACCAACGCGTCTACCGATTCCGCCATCTGGGCGTCGAAGCGGGTGCAAAGGTAAGTCAATTTTTTGAATCGGTGGCAAAAAATCGCACATTTTTTGTCAAAATGCGATTTTTTGAGGGTTTGCGGGCTAATTGTTACGCTGTTTTGAGGTCGTCAGGCGGTTTTCCTTCATGCGGGTGATGTATTGCTGGATGATGGCTTCGATCTGCCGCTGCATGAAGGGCAGTTGCTTGAACTGGTCGCGCTGCTCGAGCAGGTTGTGCTTGAGCATGAAGTCGCGACGGAAGTTATAGATGCCCGTCAGTTGATTGTCGTGATACTCGACCATCAACGAGTCGAGGTAGTACATCGACGTACCGTTCCAGTCGTTGAACACATAGTTGACGAAGGTCGAGTCCTGGCTGAACACGTCTTTGCCGAACGAGAAATAGGGCTTCGGGTAATTGAGCAGGTTCAGCAGGGTGGGCGTGATGTCGCTCTGCTGCACCAGGCGTGTGGAGTCGCACTTAACGGGCAGTTGTCCGCCCGGTGTGTAGAAGAATATGGGGATCAGGAACTTGCCCATCTCGTTGTTGTACTCCTCACGATAGTTCACGCCCGTGTGGTCGGCACTAAAGACAAAAATCGTGTTATTAAACCAGGGCTTGTCTTTTACCTTGTCAAAGAACTCTTTGAGGGCATGGTCGGCATAATTGATGACATTGTGCATGGGTATCTTTCCACGGTTGAAGGTGTCCTTGTATTGGTCTGGAACACGGAATGGCTCGTGGCTTGACGCGGTGAACACGGTCAAGAAGAAGGGTTTGCCGGCCTGTGCTATCTGGTCGGTCTGCTCGGCAAAGTACTGCAAATAAGGTTCGTCGAAGATGGCCCAGGTTCCGTCGAAGTCCTTGTCGCCATACTCATCCATGCCGTAGTAGTGCTCAAAGCCGATAGAGTTGGTGAACGCCTTGAATCCCAGCGTGGTGTTGGGGGCGCCATGGAAGAAGGCTGTGGTGTAGCCCTCGTCATGAAGCATCTGGGGCAGGCCCTGAAGGGTGTTGTTGGCGTACAGATAGTAGCAGAATGGGTTGATGTATCGCGGTATGCCCGCAAAGGCCGCCGGCATGCAGTCGACCGACCGGATGCCGTTAGCAAAGCCGTACTCAAAACTGTAACTCTGCGTCATCAGCGAGTCGAGGAAGGGCGTGTAGCCCTGATACTGACCACCGTCCAACTCCTTGTTGAAATATCCCGTGTACTCACGCGAGAAACTTTCGAGCAAGAACACCACCACGTTGAGGCGGCGCATCTCGCCATCGGTGCCGTCGGCGTTCTGGACGGGGTTGAAGATGGCGTCCAATTCGTCGGCTTCAAAGAAATGCGGGTCTTTGTAGTCGTTTTTGTGCAATGTGGTGATCAGCGTGAAAGGGGTATTCAGCACAATGGCCGCCTCGACAGGTTTGTTGCAGTATATTTCGGCCGAGTCTTGCCGCATGGGGTGCATCTTCAGTCCGAGTCCACCTCGCAAGCCACCGAAGGCCAGCAGCGCCGCTAACAGGAAGACCACGGTGTGCACGGAGTAATATACTTTGTTGGTGGGATAGTGACGATGCAATGCACCGTGTTTCAACGGATTGTAATACAAGAAGAAGACCGCGAGAATCATCAGGATTCCGAACAGCCACACCTGCCAGTAGCCGGTGATGCTGTTCAAGAAAATCTTGCCCAGGTTGCTCTCGCCGCCGAACTCCGAGAAGATAGTTGCCGTTGTGCGCCGTCCACCGAACTCAAAATAGACGATATCGGCGCAGTTCACAACGATGCCCAGAATATTGACAACCAGGAAGATGATTTTCACCGCACGCTGATAGGCCACCGTGTCGCGGCACTTGACGGGCAGGAACTGCAGCAAGATGCACAGCAGGTTGAGGTAGCACAACGCACTCAAATCAAACCGCAAGCCGCCCCACGACATGCGCATCATGTCAGCAAACTTCACATCGGGAAAACTGCCGATGTTCATATAATAGAATACCCATCTCGACAGCATGTAGACAGCCATCAAGACCAGCATGTTGATAACCATCGCAAAGCCCGGTTGGCTTTTGAGGCGTTTCATTATCGTGTTCATGAATTCTCTAACTCTTAATGCAACGCGTGCAAAATTACTGCAAGTTGAGGGCATATCAGAATAAAAGGCATAAGTTTTTTGTTTTTTTACCAAGTTGCCGCCCAATTTGTATGAATTTTCCACTTCTAAAAGGCGGGGTTTTTGACGTTTTTCCAGGATTGTAATCCTTATACTTCATTGTTGCCCGATTACATCTGACCGAATGGATACAAACCCGGCATTGTGTTCAGGCTTGCACAAATTATAGATAAATGTGTCTGTATCTGAAAAAAATATTCTACTTTTGTGCTGCGTAGAGTGGCCATTTGTCTGCTTTTTGAGTATAAGATGCTGAAAAACAGGTATTTTGCCATAGTTGCTCTACGTTTTTAATAGTTGATAAATAACGATAGTGAAAGATATAATGACTGCTCCGAAGTTCAAATTGCTTGCTGGCCCATGTGTGATTGAGTCGGAGGACAATGTGCTTTACCTGGCCGAGGCATTGCGCAATATTGCCCAGAAATTTGACCTGGACTTCTATTTCAAGGCTTCGTGGGACAAGGCAAACCGCACGAAGGCGACCAACTACCGTGGCCCAGGCCTGGAAGAGGGACTGCGTATCCTCGATGAGGCCAAGCACAAGGTGGGGGTGAAGATCGTCACCGATATCCATGAGCCCGAGCAGGCAGGTCCAGTGTCAGAGGTCGCCGACATCATACAGATTCCCGCATTCCTGTGCCGCCAGACTGATTTACTGCATGCAGCGGCAACGACAGGCAAGACGGTCAACATCAAAAAGGGGCAGTTCTCCAGCCCTGAAGAGATGGCCAATGTGGTGAGCAAGATGGAGTATTTCGGCTGCCGTAACTTTATGCTCTGCGAGCGAGGCAACTGCTTCGGATACAACAACCTGGTGGTTGATATGGCCGGATTGGTCAGACTGTCGTGGTTGGGTTATCCTGTGATTTTTGATGCCACACACAGTGTGCAGATCAGCGGCGGAGGAGCCAACCTGAATAACAGCGGCAAGAGCGAGTTCGTGCCCTATCTGGCTAAGGCTGCCGTGGCGACGGGTGTGCTTTCTGGTCTGTTCATGGAAGTGCACAACGACCCTGCCTCTGCTTTGTGCGATGGCAGTTGCATGTTGCGGCTTGAGAACTTGGAATCATTATTGGACCAGGTGATGAAAATCCGCGAAATAGCCTCAGAGAAATGCTGATACTCAAGCGGATTATCCATACCACCATCTGGGGCGGCCCGAAAATCAGCCGTTTGGCGGGAGTCGAGGGGGAGCATATCGGCCACCTCTACTCTCTCTATTGCCGTGAGGGCATTTCGAACGAGATTCTCAACGGCGAGTGGCTGGGCAAGACACTGAATGAGGTGTTCCCGCTCTTCAAGGCCGAGTTTGGCATGTCGCACTATGACTACTTCCCGTTGACGTTGGCGCTGACCGAGGCTCAGGAGAATCTGAGCATTCAGGTGCACCCCAATGACGCGGCGGCAAGCGCGCTGGAGCATCGCGCCCGCGGCAAACGTGAGTCATGGTATTTTATCGACGCCCCTGCCTCGGGAGCCATCATCAACGGTTGCACTTGCCGCGATGCCGAACAGGAGGCCGCTATGATTGCCCAGGGGCAATTCATGGCGATGGCCGACACCCTGCCGGTCAAGGTCGGCGACTATGTCTTCGTCGAGCCGGGCACGCTCCATGCCATCACGGCTGGAAGTCTCGTGTATGAGATTGAAGAGGGCGCTGACTTCACTTACCGGTTCTATGATTATGACCGCACCGATGCACATGGCAATAAGCGCGAGTTGCATATCGATAAAGCCACCAGAGCCCTCGATATCCACCTGAAGTCACAGGTGAGACATTACGACGGACAAGAGATACAAGAAAAAACCTATAGCACAAAACTAATTAACGCCACAGCAGCATATACCAACGAGAGCGGTACGCTCGAGTGCTTCACGCTGGTGCGAGGAGCGCTGAAGTGCGACGGCATCGAGGTGGCCCCTGGCTCCACTGTCCTTTTGTGGCCCGGCGAAGCCCTCGATACACAACAAATCGAACTCGCTTTCGTTTCTAAAATGCAAGAAGAAAACTTATGATATATTCACCCTCATTAATGTGCGCCAACTGTGACAACCTCGAGCATGAGGTTGCTGAATTGGAGGCTGCCGGCGCCAGCAGGCTGCACCTCGATGTCATGGACGGCCAGTATGTTCCCAACTTCGCGCTGGGACTTGGTGACGTGAAGTCGATTTGTCGCAACACGTCCCTTGAGACCGAACTCCACATGATGATTCTGGAGCCAGGCAGGTATATACAAATGTTTGCCGACGCCGGTGTGGACATCCTCTATGTTCATCCCGACACCGCCCGCGACCCCATGGCAGTGATTTATCAAATCCGTGATGCGGGCTGCCATCCCGGCATCGTCATCAATCCCGAGACCACCATCGAGAGTCTGGAACCGCTATACGACTTAGTGGATTACGTGCTGGTGATGGGTGTCAAGCCAGGTCGTGCCGGCAATCACTATCTGTCGCATGTCGATCAGAAGATAGTGAAACTGATTGAGTTGCGAGGCGATCGCTCGTGGAAGATTATCGTTGATGGAGCATGCACCATCGAGCGCATCAAGCGTTGGAGCAAGCAGGGGGTCGACGGTGTAGTCTTGGGTACAAAGGCGCTCTTTGGCCACGAGGGCACTTACAAGGAAATCATGGACAATATCAAACGCGAGTGCGGAGAATAAGATGATGAAGGGCGCGATTAAACTGTTTGTCATGGACGTTGACGGCACGCTTACCGACGGTCGCATCAACATGGGGCCCGACGGCGAGTTGTTCAAGTCGTTCAACATCAAGGACGGTTACGGCATCAACGAGATGTTGCCGGCTCAAGGCATTGTGCCCGCCATCATCACTGGCCGCACTTCACAGATTGTGGCAAACCGCGCCCGCGAATTGCACATTACCGAACTCCACCAGGGCAAGCACGACAAACTCGATACCCTTCACGAGTTGATGCTGAAGTATCACTGCGAGAAGGAGAATGTTGCCTACATCGGTGACGACATTCTTGACATCGTGTGCATGCGCGAAAGCGGTCTGGTCGGTTGCCCCGCCGATGCCTGTCCCGAGGTCAAGGAACTGGCGCACTTCATCAGTTCGCTCAAGGGCGGCGAGGGTGCTGTGCGGGAGTTTGTGGAATATGTGATTCGCTATAACCAATCGATGCAGTCTTAATCAACGGATTGTTTTCTCGAACCGAGATATTGCTGGGCGAGGTGGCGATGAGCCGTCTCGCCCAGAATCATGTTGCCGCCTTTGGTACCGGCAGGAATTTTTGTAAATTTGCGGTCAAAATGATGATTGGATATGGAGAATGACCAAAATGTAACAGCGCAGAATCCGTTTGCGCGGACTGAACTGATGCTGGGAGCCGAGGCGATGGCCCGGTTGGCCCGGAGCCGCGTGGCGGTGTTCGGCATTGGCGGTGTGGGCGGCTATGTGGTCGAGGCGCTGGCCCGCAGCGGGGTAGGGGCGCTGGACCTCATTGACGATGACACGGTGAGCGTGTCGAACATCAACCGCCAGATTTTTGCCCTGCACAGTACGCTGGGCCGAGCCAAGGTGGATGTTGCCGCCGAGCGTGTGCGCGACATCAACCCGAACTGCAAGGTGACGGTCCACAGGATGTTCTACCTGCCCGAAAACGCCGATGAAATCGACATGATGCAGTTTGACTACGTGGTGGACAGCCTGGACACCATCACGGCGAAGATGGAGATCGCGCGACGGTGCCTGAAGTTGGGTGTGACGCACATCTGCTCGATGGGCGCCGCCTACAAGATGGACCCGATGGCGTTCCGCGTGGCGGACTTTGACTCAACGCGCATCGACCCGCTGGCACGCATGCTGCGCAAACTGCTGCACCGCGAGGGCATCCATCACTTCAAGTGCGTGTACAGCGAGGAAGAACCGCGCTGGAACCCTGATGTGCCGGTCTATGTCGACGGCAAGAAGCAACCCGGCAGCAACGCGTTTGTGCCGGCTGCCGCGGGCCTGCTGATTGCGCGCGAGGTGATTGTCGACCTGACGGCCTCGCCGGGCGACGGCGATTAGCGCTGCTGACAGCAGTGAATGCGGTGGAACCGCGCGATACGCCGACGATGCCGAGCGCGTGCCGCAAGGCGAAATATTTTCGTATTTCAAATAAAAATGTCTATCTTTGCGCCATAAACCTACACTAAATCAAATCAATTTTTTAGATTATTATGTTCAGTAAACAGACTTACATCGGACGTCGTGACGAGTTGAAGCGACTCGTGGGCGACGGCGTGATTTTGCTCTTTGGCAACAATGAGTCGCCTTGTAACTATCCCAACAACGCTTACTATCCCTTCCGCCAGGACTCATCGTTCCTGTACTACTTCGGCCAGCAGCGTGACGGATTGGTAGGCGTCATCGACGTGGACAACAATGTGGAGACGCTGGTGGGCGACGACATCGATATCGAGGATATCGTGTGGTATGGCTCGGTGGACAGTGTGGCCGATATGGCTGCCCAGGTGGGCGTAGCCAATTCGGCGCCCATGAAGCAGTTGCAGGTCATCTGTGACGAGGCACGTGCCAAGGGCCGCCGCATCCACTTCCTGCCTCCTTACCGCCACGACACCAAGATCCAGATCATGGACCTGCTGGGCATCCATCCCGACAAGCAGGCCGAGGCCGTGTCGCACGACCTGCGCATGGCGGTCATCAATATGCGCTCGGTGAAGACAGCCGAGGAAATCGTGGAACTGGAGCGTGCTGCCGAGGTGGGCTATCTGATGCACACCACCGCGATGCGCCTCATCAAGCCGGGCGTGACCGAGAAGTACATCGGCGGCCAGATTGACGGCATTGCTGAGAGTTACGGCGCCAAGAACAGTTTCGCCACCATCTTCTCGCAGCACGGCGAGATCATGCACGGCAATCCGTCGATGGCTCCGCTCGAGGCCGGCAGGCTGGCCTTGTGTGACTGCGGTGCCGAAACGATGGAGTTCTACTGCAGCGACAACACGCGTACGATGCCCGTCAGTGGCAAGTATGACCAGCGTCAGTTGGAGATTTACCGCATCGTCGAGGAGTGCCACGACCTGGCTCTGGGGATCAGCAAGCCCGGCATGAAGTATATGGACGTGCACATGGCCGTGTGCCGCCTGATGACTGAGCGCCTCAAGGAATTAGGCTTGATGAAGGGTGATGTGGACGAGGCTGTTGCTGCCGGTGCCCACGCGATGTTCCTGCCCCACGGTTTGGGACACATGATGGGTATGGACGTGCACGACATGGAAGGCTTGGGCCAGATCTATGTGGGCTTTGACGAGGAAACGCGCCCCAACCTGGAGCAGTTCGGCACCAATTGCCTGCGCATGGGACGCCGCCTGCAGGAGGGCTTTGTCGTGACCGACGAGCCGGGCATCTACTTCATCCCTGCCCTGATTGACGACTGGCGTGCCAGCGGCCACTGTGCCGAGTTCCTGAACTTTGACATGCTGGAGACCTACAAGGACTTTGGTGGCATCCGCATCGAGGACGACATCCTCATCACTGCCGACGGCTGCCGCTTCCTGGGCGAGAAGCGCATCCCCTATCATCCCCAGGACGTGGAGGACTTCATGGCTGCTAACTGATAGCAGGCGTCGTTCATCTTTACTGAAAAAACAATCAACCCGCCGGAGCAGAAGTCTCTGGCGGGTTGAAGTTTATCTTGGTTGCCCCTGGGCTGCGTCCAGGGTGGGTTAGACGGGCATCTCGATGCTGGCACCGGCATAGATGATATAGACGAGGAGTGCCAACAGCAGCACAATGACCGTGTAGGCAAAGACCTTGAACAAGGTGCCCGGTTTTGAGTCGTTCTCGTGTCGGAAGGGCCCGCTGGAGTAGTGAGGCGCCATCGTGCGCAGTTTGGTCTCGACCGGTGAGTCGGTCCGTTGCTGGCGACGCGGCTCTGCGGCTGCGGCTTTGCGGTCTTCCTCCACCCGTTTGGGCTGCTCCCTGACGGGTTCAGGCTTGCTCGACCGGGCCTCTTCGGCTATTTGTTCCGGCTCCTCGTGGGTCTCAAACGGCGCATTCAGGTCTACTCCGCAGTAGGGGCAGAAACTGATGCCGGCCGGCAGTTGCTTGCCGCAACTGTGGCAGAACCTGGCCGTGTCACGCTTGGTCTGTTCCACGGTGGCGGTGTGGCGGTAGGGCGCATCCGAGTCGTCGCGCACGACCAGCGTGTTCCCCTCGTAGTGGCAAACGGCCAGACACTGGGGGCACACAACCTGGCAGTCGTGAATCACAAGTTCCTCTTGCGACACGGCCATCCATTTTCCGCATTGTGGGCATTTAAGTTCCATATTATAACGCGTGATATCGGGGCAAAGGTAATGCTTTGCTGCCAAAAAAGCAAAAAAAAAGTGTTATCTGGCCGAATCTGACCGTCAAAATGACCCCAAAAACAAAAAATGTTGCCTTTTTGCTTTTCAGATTTAAGAATAACTATTAATTTTGCGCCCGCTAAACTGACGAAAACATTATAATTAACGCAATAGAAATGGCAAAAAAACAAAATCAAAGTGCCCGCACAACCCTTGAAGAGGTGAATGAATCGCTCACCTCGGCGGCACAACGCATTGAAGACAACAAGAAGTATGTCAATTGGGCGCTCATCGGTATCGCAATAATTGCACTGCTTGCTGGAGGATGGATTTATCTGCACAACAAGAACGAGGCCGATGCCAAGGAGGCTTACGGCAAGGCTTATTATGAATTGATACAAGGTAATACCGACGAGGCTCTGAAGAAATTTGAGCAGGTTGCCGACGAGTATGGCAACAGGTTCGGCAATGTAGCCCACCTGAATGCTGCTATCCTGCTGTCGCAGAAGGAGAAATATCCCGAGGCCCTGAAGCATCTCGAGAAATATGATCCCGAGGGTGACGTTGTAGGTCCCGAGTCCCAGTCTCTGATGGGCGACTGCTACGTCAATCTCAAGAAGTATCCCGAGGCATTGTCCTGCTATGACAAGGCTATCAGCCTGGCCAAGGGGAACGAATCCTATGCCCCCTTGTTCATGATCAAGAAGGCTACCGTTCTGCACGAGCAGCAGAAGTATGCCGAGGAGGCCGCTATTTATCAAGACATCAAGGACAATTACTTCGCATTCACTCAGCAGAGTGGATTCAGTGTTGACAAGTACTTGGAGCGTGCTCTGGAACTTGCCGGCAAGTAATTACCAAGCATAATGATTCACTGATACAGGGTTGGACAAAACATGGTTTTGTGCCAACCTTTTTTATAAACCCACATTAGACAAGACTATGACACCGATTTATCATCGCATATTGCTCAAACTCAGCGGCGAGTCGCTGGCAGCAGAACAGAGTAGCGGCATCGATCCGCAGCGTGTGGCTGACTATGCCACCCAGATCAAGGAAATCGTGGACGCTGGCGTACAGGTCGCCATCGTCGTTGGCGGCGGCAACATCTTTCGCGGCCTCAAGGGCGCAGCCCAGGGGTTTGACCGCGTGAAGGGCGACCAGATGGGTATGCTCGCCACCGTCATCAATGCGCTGGCGCTCTCGTCGGCCCTCGAGGCTATCGGCCAGCCCGCCCAGGTATTCACCGCCATCGGCATGTTCCCCATTGGCGAGCCCTACAGCAAGTGGCGCGCCATCGAGGCCATGCAGGCCGGCAAGGTGGCCATCTGCTCCTGCGGCACCGGCAGCCCCTTCTTCACCACCGATACGGGCAGCACACTGCGCGCCATCGAGGTCGAGGCCGACGTTATGCTCAAGGGCACTCGCGTGGACGGCATCTACACCGCCGATCCCGAGAAGGACCCCACTGCAACGAAGTTTGACCGCATCACCTACGACGAAATCTACAACCGCGGCCTCAAGGTCATGGACATGACCGCCACCGTGATGGCTCGCGACAACAAGTTGCCCATCCACGTGTTCAACATGGACGTCGTGGGCAACCTCAAGAAGGTGATGAGCGGCGAGCCCATCGGCACCGTCGTCACGCTTTGATGCGGGCTGGAGCCCGCAGTTTAGAGAAGCATCCGCCTGTGATGCTCACTTTGCCCGCGGTTTTCTTCGGGTTTAAGGAAGACAAGACAGACAAGAAGGACAAAAGGGTCTTTATTGACGGCCGATTTTGTCTTTCTTGTCTTTTCCTGTTTTGTCAGTCTATTTCAGGGCGACGTCAACTGTCGTTGTTGTCACTCAAGTTGTCATGGCTGTCTGAAAGAGGGAGAGGGTGAATTCCTGCGATTTTTAACAGTTTGGGATTGTTAAAAAATGTAATAATGTGGCGATATGCCCCGAAAAGGCCATTTTTTATGGCTTTTTGCCCGACAATTGGCGTTTGCGGCAGTAATTTTGTTGTCCAAAATCTCCACTTCAGGTTTGTTTTATTTTAAATAGGTATAGCAATGAAAAGGATTACAACATTAGTACTCTCTCTCGTAACGGTTAGCATCGCCGCCATGGCGGGCGGTCTGCTCCACAACACCAACCAACATATTGCCTTCATGCGCATGATGGCCCGTGGTGCCAGCCACGAGATTGACGCCGTTTATACCAACCCCGCCGGTTTGGCCTTTATGGACCATGAAGGCTGGACCCTGTCACTGAACATCCAGAGCGCTTCGCAGTCGCGCAACGCGCTCACCACTTTCGCCTTGTTCCCCGAGGCCGACCATACCCGCCTGTACAAGGGCAAGGCCGAGGCTCCCGTCATCCCGTCGCTCTATGGTGCCTACAAGAAGGACCGCTGGACGTTCTCGGGCTTCTTCGGTTTTACCGGTGGCGGTGGCAAGTGCAACTTCGATAGCGGTCTGCCCGTGTTTGATGCCAGCATCATGGCTGGTATCTATGGTCAGACGGCTGCTCTGAGGCAGGCCTTGGCTGCAAATCCCGCAACCGCTCCCATCCTGAACGATCCCCGTGTGGCATCCCTGTTGCCCCTGACGGCTGGCAACTACGACATCAACTCGGCAATGAAGGGCCGCCAGTACATCTACGGTCTGCAGTTGGGCGCTTCCTACAGGCCTCTTGATTGGTTGAGCGGCTATGCCGGTATCCGTATGAACTACTTTGACGGCAACTACAGCGGCTTTGTCAAGGTGATGCCCAAACCCGAGATGGCTGCTACCGTGCAGCAGATTGCCATTTCCTATCCCTCGCTGGCTCCGACCTTGAACACGCTGGTCAACCAGAACGGCGAGATGGCCAACATCGACCTGGATTGCTCGCAGACCGGTTGGGGCATCACGCCCATCATCGGTATGGACCTGGTATGGAAGGGCTTTACCCTGGCGGCCAAGTATGAGTTCAAGACCAACCTGAACATTGAGAACGACACCAAGACCGCCATCGCCGAGCCTGCTGCCTTCGAGGCCGCACTCGACGACTACAAGCATGGCGTGAACACCCCCAACGACCTGCCCGCAGTATTCTATACCGCCCTGGGCTATGAGTTCATCCCCAACAAGTTGCGTGCCACCGTCGAGTACCACTACTATGACGACAAGCATGCCGAGATGGCCCACGACAAGCAGAAACACTTGCGTCACGGTACCCACGAGGTGCTGGCTGGCGTGGAGTGGGACATCAACAAGATGTTCACCGTGAGCGCCGGTGCCCAGAACACCGACTACGGCTTGAGCGATGATTACCAGACCCACACCTCCTTCTCCTGCGACAGTTACAGCATCGGCTTTGGCGGCGCTATCAACGTGAACGAGAAGATTAAGGTCAACGTGGGTTATTTCTGGACCACCTACAAGGACTATGACCGTAGCGAGGAGAACTACTTCAACACCTCGCTGCCCGGCAAGGATACTTACAGCCGCACCAACAAGGTGTTCGGTGCCGGTATTGACTTCAAATTCTAAAAGAAAAAAAATCTTTATCCTATGGCACACCGCCGTCCGATGATTTGTCGGGCGGCGGTGTTGTCGTTGCTATGGAGTAGGGGAGTTACTTTCTTTCGAAAGTGAGGGTCACGCCCTCGGGGGCGACAGTGAGCGTGGCGGGGCAGCCCTCAATCATCGGGTAGTTCCAGTCCTCGTCGTGGCTGGCGGGGAAATCGTAGCACACGGGGATGTCGTAGCCGTTGAGCGTCTCGCTGAGCATCTCGTACATGTCGGCATAGCCGTCGCGCGGCTCATACTCGGTGAAGCGGCCCACGATGATGCCCTTGACCTGGTCGAGCACGCCCTTGAGGCGCAACTGCTGCAGCATGCTGTTGACGCGCGGCATGTTCTCGCTCACGTCCTCAAAGAACAAGATAATGTCCTTGCCCTGGATATTGTCGCGGTCCAGGAAATCCCACTCACGGCTGCCGCCGATGTTGGTGAACACGGCCATGTTGCCGCCCAGGACGATGCCGTGGGCGGTGCCTATCTTGTTGAGCGGGTGTTTGGGGATGGTGTAGGAGGGCAGTGTGCCCAGCAGCACGTTGTGCAGTATCTCGTTGATGCTGTCGTCGGCTCCGCGGCCACCCAGTGCACCGCCCATGTTGGCGTGCAGGCTCATCACACCGCTGCACACCATCGCGCTGTGCAGGGCGGTGATGTCGCTGTAGCCCACAATCCACTTGGGATGCTTGGCGAAGTCCTCATGGGTCATCGTGCCGAGCAGCATGGCTGAGCCATAGCCGCCGCGGGTGCACACGATGGCTTTGATTTCGGGGTCCTCGAGGGCCCAGCGCAGGTCGGTGCAGCGCTCCTCGATGGTGCCGGCATACATGTGGCACCTGGTGAGGGCATGTTGTCCGATAACGGGGTCGAAGCCCCAGGCACGCAGCGTGGCAGCGGCCTTCTCGGGATTGTCTTTGCCAGGAGTGCTGGCGGGAGAGATGATGGCGATTTTGTCACCGGGCTTCAAGGGAGCGGGCATGGTGAGCCTGTCCCCGTCGGCAAGGGCTGTTAATGTGGCCATAACGGTAATGATGGCAATAAGGATGTTACGTTTCATTTGTTATTGTATATCAATGTGTTAGTTTCTGTTGCAGGCGCTGTAGGCGCTCGTGTGACTCTTGCAGCCGCTGCCACGGGATACGCCCTTCCTTTACTGAGTTGACGATCATGTCCACAAGCAGGAAAGGACGGTCGGCTTCAAAGCCGGTGCTGATGTTGTTGCCCACGCAGATGAGGTCGGCTCCCGCGTTGATGGCGAGTTCCAGCGCTGTGGGGATGCTGTACTGGTTGCGGATGGCCTGCATATACAGGTCATCGGTCACGATGACACCGTCGTAGCCCATTTGGTTACGCAACAGGTCGGTAAGGGTCTTCCTGGACAAAGTGGCGGGGTACTCGTCGTCGATATTGCGGTTGAACAGGTGGGCCGTCATGATCAGGTCGGCCTGACCGGCGTCGATGAGGCGGGCAAAGGGTTCCAACTCGGCCTCGGTCCAGCCGTTGGTCACGTCGACAAAGCCGTAGTGCGAGTCGTCGATGGCATTGCCGTGGCCGGGAAAGTGCTTCAGGGTGCACAGCACGTCATGGCGGTGGCACTCGTCGATGAACCAGCCCGCATGGCGGGCGATGACCTGCGGGTCGGTCGAGTAGCAGCGCAGGTAGTGGCCCACGGCAGCGCAGTCGTGGTTGAGCACATCGACCACGGGGGCCAGGTTGACGTTCACGCCGCTCTCGTGCATCTCGCGTGCGAGTCTGGCGGCATAGTAGCGTGTAGTATCCTCGTTGTCTACTGTTCCCAGGTACTCGGCCGTCACCGTGGGCAAGAAGCCGTATTGCGGCTTGAGGCGGGCCACCTTGCCGCCCTCCTGGTCGGTAGCGATGAGCAGGGGATAGTCGGCCCACTGCTGCAGTTGCCCGGTCATGCGGGTGAGGCGCTCCTTGCTGGTGATGTTGCGTGACCCCAGGGTGGCGTCACCGGTCACGTCGATGTCGAACAGCACGATGGCTCCGACGTGCAGGTCGCGCACGTAGCGGGCAGCGTCACAATCCTCGGTCACGCTGTCGCCCTTGAAACCTACCATAAGCATGCCGGCGGCATATCGCCGCAGCACCGAGTCGGCCGGCAGTTGTGCAAAAAGGCTATTGGCTGCCAGCAGCACAATAGCCAGTATCATAGTGATGCGTTTCATTATCAATCGGTTACTTCTCAAAGAAATGGAAGAAGTAATAGCAGGCAATCCAGTCCACCCTGACGCCGCGGGCAAAGCCGATGGTCTGTTTCTGGGCGTCGCTCACCTTGCCGTCGTTGATGCTGATGTAGCCCAGCACGTTGCTCTCGCCGTCGCGCACGGTGCCGTCGTTGTTGATGTATCCGATGCGCGTGCCCTCGGTGTCAAAAATCTCGAGTTGCTTGATTTCGCCCAGCACTGTGCCCTTGTTGTCGCGAACAGTGCCGTCGGCGTCAAACGTGCCCACCGAGCGTCCTGAGTCGTTGCGGACCACGCCGTTGCCGTTGATGCGCCCGATGCTGTTGAAATCGGCGTCGCGCAGCACCTGGGCATCGGCCTGTGTCGCCATGATGCCGGCCATGGCCAGCACCAGCGCCGTAATGTATAATCTGAACTGTTTCATAGTCGTCTCTTATTAATTTCCGTGTAATATTGTCATTTAGACTTATAATGAGCCACAAAGTTAAATGGATTTTTCAAAAAATCAAAATTTTGGCAAATATCGGGCATGGGTTTGGCCCGTTTTCAAAGATTATGCTTAATTTTGCCGTTTGAACAATTTTGGCGAAGCCAGCGCCGATTGCGTATTGCTGTCGGCACTTGGTTTTTGCGCAATGGCATAACACGACAATAACTACTAAAAACGAAATAGAAACAACAAATTTAAACGATGAAGAAGTACAAACTCATCAACAACACGCTGGGATGGCTCATCTTTGTGATTGCGGCAGCAACCTATCTGCTGACCATCGAGCCGACAGCCAGTTTCTGGGATTGCCCGGAATTTATCGCTCAAGGTTTTAAGACTGAAATCGGCCACCCGCCTGGCAACCCGATTTTTATCCTTGCCGCCAACTTCGCAAGCAAGTTTGCCGGTGGTGACGTGATGGCTGTTGCCAAGTGCGTCAATGCCATGTCGGCGATTTTCAGCGCTTTAACGATTCTGCTGCTCTTCTGGTCCGTCACCCATCTGGTGAAGAAACTCGTCGTCAAGGACGGCGAGGAGGACAAGATGACCCTGGCCCAGTACCTCGTGGTGATGGGTAGCGGCATCTGCGGCGCGTTGGTCTACACGTGGAGCGACACCTTCTGGTTCAGCGCTGTCGAGGCCGAGGTTTACGCTTTCTCATCGTTCTGCACCGCGCTGGTGTTCTGGCTCATCCTCAAGTGGGAGAACCGTGCCGATGAGCCCCAAAGCGACCGCTGGATTATCCTGATTGCCTATGTGATTGGCGTGTCGCTGGGTGTGCACCTGCTGAACCTGCTGTGTATCCCCGCCATCGCGCTGGTATTCTACTATCGCCAGTGCCGTTCCCACGGCAAGAACTCGAGCGTGAAGGGTTCACTCCTGACGCTGCTCGTGTCATTTGCTGTTGTGGGCTTGATTCTGTACGGTCTGGAACCCGGCTTCGTCAAGTGGGGTCAGAAGTTTGACCTGTTCTTTGTCAACACGCTGGGTATGTCGTTCAACTCTGGCGTGCTCGTGTATGCTATCTTGCTGCTTGCCGTGTTGGCGTTTGCCCTGTTCGCGCTCTATAAGAACAAGAGCGATCTGCTCATCAAGATTTCCTTTGGACTGGCCATGCTGATGTCAGGCATCTGCTTCGTCAGCGACAACATCCTGCTTTGGCTGGTGCTGATTGTGGCATTGTGTGTCTACCTGTTCGGTTTCTGCAAGCGCGTTCCCGTTCGTGTGTTCACCAACATCATCATGTCGGTGCTCGTGATCTTCATCGGTTTCAGCAGTTATGCGCTGATTCTCATCCGCAGTTCCCAGAACACCCCGCTGGACGAGAACTCGCCCAATAACACCTATGCGTTGGCCAAGTACCTGAGCCGTGAGCAGTATGGCGAATCGCCGTTGTTCTATGGCCGCACCCTCTACAGCCAGATGGTATCCACGCCGAAAGGCCAGGAAACGTCAGAACCTGTCGTCAAAGAGGGTCCGATGCAGTATGCTCCCGAGGTGAAGACCCAGCCTGGCCAGCGTGACCACTATAAGGCTATCGGTCCCAAGACGAATTACGTGTTCAGCCCCGAACTGGATATGTTCTTCCCGCGCATCCACGACGACAAGCATGCCCAAGAGTATATCGAGTGGCTCGATATGAAGGGCACTACCGTCGATGCCACTGTGATGGTTGATAGCGAAGGCAATACGATACAGACCCGTCCGTCAATTAAGCCCACGATGGCCGAGAACCTGCGCTTCTTTATCAGTTATCAGTTGAACTATATGTACTGGCGCTACTTCATGTGGAACTTCTCGGGCCGACAGAACGACATCCAGGGTATGGGCGAGGTGAACCACGGCAACTGGATTACCGGTTACCCGTTTATCGACAACCCGCGTCTGGGTGACCAGAGCATGCTGCCCGACGACATGGGCAAGGGCAACAAGGGACACAATGTGTTCTACATGCTGCCGCTGCTGATGGGTCTGTTCGGACTGTTGTGGCAGGCCTATCGCGGCCGTCGCGGCATCGAGCAGTTCTGGGTAGTCTTCTTCCTGTTCTTCATGACGGGTATCGCCATCGTGATGTACCTGAACCAGACGCCGAGCCAGCCCCGTGAGCGTGACTATGCCTACGCCGGCTCGTTCTATGCTTTCAGCATCTGGGTCGGTATGGGTGTTGCTGCCCTGTGGAGTTTCGCCATGTGGCTGATGAAGAAGTCGGGCAAACAGGCCGATAAGAAAGAGGCTGGTGCCGAGACCACCGCGCTGGCTGGTGAGGCACCTGCAGGTTCGAGCAATGGTATGGCTACCGCTATCGCAGGCGTGGCTGCCCTCATCGGCATCCTCGTGCCCCTGCAGATGGTGAGCCAGACCTGGGACGACCACGACCGCAGCGGCCGTTATGCGGCCCGCGACTTCGGCCGCAACTACCTGTCGAGCGTGGCCCCCAACGGTGTCATCTTCTGTAACGGTGACAACGACACCTTCCCGCTGTGGTATCTGCAGGAGGTAGAGGGCTACCGCACCGACGTGCGTGCCGTCAACCTGAGTTATCTGGCCACCGACTGGTACATCAGTCAGATGCGCCGTGCGGCCTATGAGTCGGCTCCGCTGCCCATGCAGGCCAGCGATACGACCTATGCCTATGACCAGCACGTGGTCAACTACATTTGGCAGCCCGATATGACGCTTACCAATGCGTTGACCTCGCTGGCCGATGTCTATGCCCCCGACAACAAAACGTCCAATCCGTTTGGCATCAACATGATCAAGTATCCCAATGTCTTCATGCCTGTTGATGCCGACCAGGCCATCAAGGCTGGTGTGGTAAAACCCTCGCAGCGTGCGCTGATTGTTGATTCTATCAACGTCAATCTGGCACAAATGGGCCAGGGCATGACCTCGAGCCAGTTGATGTCGTTCGACATCATTGCCAGCAGCATCGCCGAGGGCTGGAACCGTCCGTGCTACTTCGCGATGACCGTTCCCGACAGTTACTACCTGGGCCTGCAGCCTTATCTGCGTCTGACGGGTCTCGCTTACCAAGTCACGCCGATTCAGGGTCCGTCCAGGGGCACCAATGTCTCGACCGACATCATGTATGACAATGTGGTCAATAATTTCCGTTGGGGTGGTCTGGACACCGCCAAGCCGGGTGAGATTTATCTTGACGAGACGATCTGCCGCATGGTAACGACGACGCGCAGCGCCATGATGCAACTTGCCAGCGCACTGATTACCGAAGGCCGTATGGCCGAAGACGGCAAGTATCCTATCCCCGAGGGCATGAGTGTCGAGGAATATGCCGCCGACCGCTACAAGAAGGCCGGTACCATCCTCGACCTGATGATGGAGAAACTGCCGGTTTCGATTTGCCCGTTCACGGTTCAGATTGGCGAAGAGGTCGCCGAGATCTATCACCAGTTGGGCGAGTCGGCCAAGGATAACACCTACACCGATAAGGCCAGGAAGATCCTTGAGGACGAGATTGTACACTATGGCCAGTATGTGCGTTACTATCAGTCGCTGAGCCCCAACCAGTACTCCCAGTTGACCCGTACCGACAAGTTTATCGACCAGCAGTATCTGCTTGACATGCTGGCTGACTATGGCGAGTGGTTTGGCGATGATGATTATCGCACTAAGGTCGTTCCCAAGTTGCAGGACATGGGTGTCAGCCTGGAACGCCAGTTACAGTTCCAGCAGCAATATGAGGCGGCTCTCCGCCAGCAGATGCAGGCTCGCATGCAGGAGCAGGCCCAACAGCAGGAGGGTGGCGGCGAAGTTTCTGCCAACCTGGAAGAGATGCTGGGCAATTGATGATTTAACTGAACACTACAACGGTCGACATCGTGTTAGTTGAACGTCCGCCTCTGCTTTACAGAATGTTATTTCCCGAGACCGTGTGGCGCATCCACAAGCGCGACCACACGGTCTATTTGACCTTTGACGACGGACCCATTCCCGAGGTCACGCCGTGGGTGCTCGACACCCTCGACCGCTATGGCATCAAGGCCACCTTCTTTATGGTCGGCGAGAATGTGGAACGTCATCCCGAACTGCTCGAGGAGGTGCGCCGCCGTGGCCACTCGGTGGGCAACCACACGATGAGCCACCTGCAGGGAGCCCACGTGGGCACCAAGCACTACCTGCACAACGTGTTCCGCGCCAACGAACTCATCGGCAGCACGCTGTTTCGCCCGCCGCACGGTCTGCTGCGATGGGGGCAGTCCAAGGTCCTTCGGTCGCGTTTCGCCATCATTATGTATGACCTGGTGACGCGCGACTACAGCCGCAAACTCACGGGAGAGCAGGTGCTCGACAACGTGAAGCGGTATGCCCGCAACGGCTCGATTATCGTGTTCCACGATTCGCTCAAGGCCGAGAAGAACATGAAATATGCCTTGCCGCGCGCCATCGAGTGGCTGCAGGAGCAGGGTTACAAGTTCGATGCCATCCCCGAGCATTGACATAGCATCACTGATCAAGTCCCAGGCCGCGAGCCTGGGATTTGACGCTTGTGGCTTTGCCGCTGCCTCGCCTGTCGACGATGAGGCGGTGGCGCGATATGACCGCTGGATTGACCAGGGGCACCACGGCTGCATGCGGTGGGCCGAGGGGCACCGTGACCTGCGCCGTGACCCGGCGTTGCTGCTCGAGGGGGCCCGGACGGTCATTGCCCTTGCCATGAACTACTATCCCGCCACCTGCCAGCCGGCCGGCACCCTGCGTGTCGCCTACTATGCCTACGGACGCGATTATCATGAGGTGCTGAGGGAACGGTTGACTGAATTGGCCCGTTTCATCGAAGAAATTACCCATTGTGCTACGCGTCCCTGTGTCGACTCGGCACCCATCCGCGAGCGCTATTGGGCGCAGCGCGCGGGACTCGGTTTCGTCGGCCGCAACGGTTGCCTGATTCTTCCTGGCAGGGGGTCGTTCTTCTTCCTGGGCGAGATTGTCACCACAGCACAGTTGCCGCCCGATGAGCCGTGCGACATGACCTGCGGTGACTGCGGCAGGTGTGTTGCGGCATGTCCTGCCGGAGCCTTGAACGACTGCGGCGCTGTCGATGCGTCACGTTGCTTGTCGTGTCTGCTCATCGAGAACCATGACGACGAGTTGCCCGCGTGGGTGGGTGAGGTGATCGGCAACAGGGTGGTGGGGTGCGACTCCTGCCAGTTGTGCTGTCCGCACAATGCCCATGCCGTGCCCACTTCCATCCCCGATTTTGCCCCTACCGAGGCCGTGATGACGCTCACACGGGAGCGCATCCGTTCGATGAAACCGGGCGATTTCAAGCGCCTCTTCGCCCACAGCGCCATCTCGCGTCTGCGTTACAAAACGCTGCTGCGCAATGCCGCCCTTGCCACCAACGACGAATAAATCGATCTTTTGGCATGCGTTTACTTTTAAGCCCGTAGGGCTGACAGGGTTTAGGCAGGGGTGGAGCGAAGCGCAACCCCTGTGAATAGGTTAACCCAAAATAGTAACCCCGTTAGGGGTGGCAGATTGTATCAGGGTCATGCTTTCGCCCTGAATGGCGCTTTTACTTCCACCAATAATTTCATACCCTTTTGGCATGCGTTTTTAGTGATTTGTAGTACATTTGCAACAAAGATAAAACTGAGATATGATGAAAAAAGTAAGTTTTGGCTTTATGGTTCTTGCCGTGATGTTATTGGTAGCGGTTTTCCCGTCGTGCGGCAGCAAGAAATCGGAGGTGCGTGAAACCCCTGCCCCCGCCCCGTTTGAGGCCGATGTGAGGTTTGCCTCGCTTGACTCGTTGGCCGACTTCATGATGGAAGAATTCTCGGCCCGGTCGGTCGATGAGTTCGTCAACCGTTATGAACAGCAGGCTGTTGCCATACAGTCCTATGGTATCTTGAATCACAGGAAAGAGGATAAATACCCTCTGGACGAAACCGTGTGCAGTGATCTGCGGGAGTTGGCCGATAGTCTGTCGGGCGGCAGCACGATGGACATGGTGATGTGCGGCCGCATCTGGCGTGGCGTGTGCCATTATCTCACCGCCCGGGACTATGTCGGCAAAAGCAAGAATCCCCTCTACCAGGCCGAGATGCGCGATTGGCTTGCCCTGGAGGAAGAGTTGGGTAACATGTATTGTGACTTGTCTTACTTGACTTTTTGGGGAGGCACCATTGCGCACGTCGTTGCCAGCGGTTCATATTGGAATTTGGCCGAAACCCGCCAGAATGACTACAGCAAACTCTGCAATAAAGGCCCGTTTGATACCGACCAGATGTGGACCATAGCCTCTGCCCGGGAGAGTTTCTTACAGGAATTGGCCGATGCCAAGAGTTTTGATATAGATGACCCTGATATGTATGACCGTGAAGGCTTCATAGCCCTGAGCAATCAGATGCGAGAACGGGCTAACAAGGTGGTTGTTCTGCTTGACAAGTGGCTGGCATCGCGTGGCGAATTGTGTAAGGCCGAAGGCGTTCCCGACAGTCATACGGCCAACCTGGTGGCCCAATTGGGGACCTACATCATGGAAATCATCGAGGAATGAACAAAAACAACGGGTGCAACATGAATGAGTGTTGCGCCCGTCATTATTCTTTGATGCTTAAAAATCAGTATTGCTCGTTCTCGTTGGGGAAATCTCCGCTTTTGACGTCGGTGATGTAGTTGCCCACGCTGTCGATGATCTGCTCGCCCAGGTTGTTGTACACGCGCAGGAACTTGGGCTTGAACTCACGGTTCAGGCCGAGCATGTCGTGCAGCACGAGCACCTGTCCACTGCATGCGCCACCGCCGCCGATGCCGATAGTGGGCACGCCGATGCTCTGGGTGACCTTGGCGGCCAGCGTGGCGGGGATTTTCTCCAGCACGATGCCGAAGCAACCGATTTCGGCCAGCACCTTGGCGTCGGCCAGCAGGCGGGTGGCCTCGGCTTCACCCTCGGCACGGGTAGCATAGGTGCCGAACTTGTTGATGCTCTGCGGCGTGAGGCCCAGATGTCCCATCACGGGGATACCGGCGCGCAGGATCATCTCAATGGCCGGCCGCATCTCGCGTCCGCCCTCCAGTTTCACACCGTCGGCTCCGGTCTCTTGCATGATGCGCACGGCATTGCGCTGAGCGTCCATGGGATCGCCCTGATAGGTGCCGAAGGGCATGTCCACGATGACCATGGCACGCTTGACGGCACGCACCACGGTGCGGCCGTACACAATCATGTCATCGATGGTGATGGGGATGGTGGTGGCATTGCCCTGCATGACGTTGCTGGCACTGTCGCCCACCAGGATGATGTCGATGCCGGCCTGGTCCACGAGGGTGGCCATGGTGTAGTCATAGGCGGTGATCATCGCGATTTTCTCGCCTGCGAGACGCATGTCGGCAATGCGCTTGGTAGTGACCTTGCGAGGGTCGGTAACAGTATAGGTTGACATAATGTTCTTTCGCTAAAATGATGTTTGGTTGGTAGAATGGGTGCAAAAGTAAGTGTTTTGCTGCAAAATGCAAATTTTATACCGTGATTAAACCAAAAAAAACTCAAATAGTCTCATATTTCGGTTTTTATTGCGAATTCTGAACCGTTGGCGGAATTACTTGAACAAGTAGAGAATCTGTGAAAACATTCAATGCCGACAAGTTGCTGTCGCAAACGCCCAAAGGGCGGTCATTTGAATAACCGTGGGTAATGCAATCCGCTGAGCGGTAGTGAAGTGGATTGCATCACCCACGGGTGGGCAATACAATCTCCGTCGCTGGAAGCGACCCCATTTGTGCTGGTCCAAGATGAAGTGGGGCCCCTTAAGCGACGGGTTACGGTTCATGACAGCCCAGATGAATCAGCCACCTTCGCTCTGCTCAGTTGCCTGATTTATCTGGGGGTATTCATAGGCCACCCTACGGGTGTCAATTGTCTGGCAAAAAATTTGATTCTTTAATTCCGTCAACGGGTTAATTTTGGATAAATCAGGCTGCATCACGACATAAAAAATGTAAAACTTGGTTTCACATTTTGTTCTGTGCGTAATTTGCACTAATTTTGGCGCATCAAATCATTAATCAAACATTTTAACCAAACATCTATTATGAAGAAATTTTTATTGACGCTCGCTCTTGTGGCTTTTGCTGCCACCTCGATGACCGCTCAGGTTGCCAACAAACAGTGTGAGCAAGTGAAGAAGGAATGCTGCAAGGATCACAAGGATGGTCAGAAGTGTGACAAGCCTGCCGACCAGCAGTGCCCCGACTGCAAAGCCAAGGCTGCTAAGCAAGAGTGCAAGAAGGCTGAAGGCCAGAAGTGCGAGAAGGCCGAGGGCATGAAGCACGAGTGCAAGAAGGGCGAAGGCCATGAGTGCGAAAAAGGTATGGCTCCCAAGCATGAGTGCAAGGAAGGCATGCAGAAGTGCGAGAAGGCCGAAGGCATGAAGCACGAGTGCAAGAAGGGCGAAGGCCACGAGTGCGAAAAAGGTATGGCTCCCAAGCACGAGTGCAAGGAAGGCATGCAGAAGTGCGAGAAGGCCGAGGGTATGAAGCACGAATGCAAGGACCACAAGGACGGTCAGGCTTGCAACAAGCCCGCCGACCAGCAGTGCCCTGACTGCAAGGACAAAGCCAAGAAGAACTAATCTGACTGATTCAGACACTTGATTCCACGCTAAACCACTGAATGACAACACATCGGTGATTTAGCGTGGTTTTTTTTCTCCAAATTTTCACTCCCCCCAAAAAAAACGATGTCAACGGGAAGAATGAGAGTTCTTGCAGTGATGTATTGTCTCATGGCGCTGTTGCCGCTGGCCGCTCAGGCCAAGGGCGATGTGTCGTCGCGTCCCGTTGTGAAGATTGAGGCCGAGCGGCTAGCCGACCTGAATATTCCCCGCTATGGGCATACAGTGTTGCTGCTGAATGGCGAGCCTACAGTAATCGGTGGCCACACCACCAACTTCGTGCCGACGCCAACCCTCGAGTACTATAAGGATGGCAAGTGGCATCTGGTGCCGACCGCATTCACCCATGATGACGGCTGTGCTGTGGAACTATCGACGGGCAAAGTACTTATCATGGGAGGACACAAGGAAAACATGGGTGTCGGGCAAAGTTTCGAAGTAGAACTCTATGATCCGTTAACGCGCACTTCTGAGGGTTTCGCCAGTCTCGATACCAAGCGGGCGATGCTATCGGCACTTGCGCTGGACGATGGTCGTGCCGTCATTGCCGGCAATTGGTACCATAAGGATGCCATCGAAATCTATGATGGCAAGGTCAGTTTCTTGCCGGTGAAGGACGTGAGTATCGCTCGAAGCACCCCTTTCATCCTGCAAACGGCTAAAGATGACGCCATGATTATAGGTGGGGCGGACACGGTTGGTAGTCCAATCACCGTTCCTGTGGCCGACTGCCTGCTGGGAGAGCCTTGCCATGTTCCGTTGCTCGAGGAGTGGAGAATTCCCCCTGTAGTCCTGATGTGGCCCTCATCCGCGTCCTTTATCGGTGATGAGTCTAAGGGTGACTATTCCTATCTGCTGCTCATCACCAATGATGAGGGACAATTAGCGATTGCACGCGTTACCAACGGGGTGTTCACCCTGTTGCCCACCGATGTGCCTATCCCGAGATCAAGCCAATGGGGAGAAATATACTATAAGGGAATTCTTGTGGACCGGCAATGCCAACGGGCATATTTGGTTGGTGACGACCTTCGTCATGAGAGTGTCAATCCCAGCATCACAACCCGTGTGTATGTTGTCGCCATTGACTATGCCACAGAGCCTGCAGGACTGACATTCTGTTATACCGATGTGTTGGATGATACGGACATCGATAATATCATCCTAACTGCAGATGGAGACCTGATGCTGACTGGCGGTACACCGCAAGGTTCATATTTCAAACCCACTGCTGCCACCTGGCTGATACACATTAGTCCACGAAACCAGGCAGCAGGAATAAGATTTCCCTGGTGGGGATGGGCGCTTATCGTCTTGGCTTTCGCCGCAATGGCGACTGGGCTGGTAGGGCTGTTGCGCCGCAGGAAAAGCATACCAGTTATTAAAACTGAAACTCCCGCCGAGGAACCCTGCAAGGAAGTCCAGGAGGCTCCAGTCGCGGGCACTGACGATACTGAACTCATGCAACGCATCTGTCAGGTGATGGAACAGCAGCAACTCTTCATGAATCCCAACCTGAAAATCACCGACCTTGCCACCGCGTTGGGCTCAAATCGTAGCGCGATCTCAAACTGCATCAACTCGCAACGCAGTTGCTCGTTCCCGCAGTTCGTCAACAACTATCGCGTAGCCTACGCCCAGGAACTGCTGCGCAGTCAGCCCGACATTAAGATTGCCGAGGTATGTGTGAAATCGGGCTTCTCTGGTGAAGCCTCGTTCTATCGCATCTTCAAGGCCATCACCGGCACCACTCCCAGTGCCTGGAAAAACCGCTAATCGGCATCCACTCTCTTTTTTCAAACAACATAAACAACAATCAACAACTTAAACAACTTTAATTGTTGTTCCTGTTGTTTGATAAAAGGGGCAATGACAAAAACGACTCTCAATTTTTCTTTTGAGAGTCGGTTTTTACGTTTTGAGAGTCCCCGAAAGCCGTGATGCCGTAACTTTGTAAATCAATTTTACCCGAATAATAGCATTTCTCCAAATTTATCTCTGATCTTGCCTATAACCTCATCCGAACCCAACAGATACACCATATTTTATTAACCAATTTAACCTTACTACATTATGAAGAAAATTTTATTATCTCTGATGGTGCTTTGCTGCGCATTGGCGGGCAAGGCTCAAGCAACCACCGATGTGCCCAAGGCTGTTTTGCAGCATGGCGACCAAGTGAGCGCGTTCAGTGGAGGCAATGCCTTTGTACAGGCCATGACTGCTGCCGTGGACGGCGATGTGATTACCCTCTCTAACGGACAATTTGCTCCCGCGCCCATCAACAAGTCTGTCTCCATCTATGGTGCAGGATACGAAAATAATGCCTCGACAGGAACTACTCAGTCCACTCTTTACGGTGATGTTTTTATCGGCGCTTCAGGAGATACGCTTTGTAACGTTCACATGGAAGGGCTGTATATCAACGGTTCTTTATATGCAGGTTATGCGAATAATGCTTCCACAAAGGTTCCGATCAAGGGTCTGAACGTCGAGAAATGCTATGTGCAGCAATACATGAACATGGGTGGTTATAACGAGAACTTGGTCCTTAAGCAATGCGTTTTTGCATATAGCATAAACAGAGGTCTCTGTAAGAACACGCTGTTTACAAATTGTATTTTGTATGGGACATTCAACGGATATACCGAAGATTTCGAGATACTTATTGACCACAGCATCTCCACTGCCATCGCTAATAGTTATGATAACGGTCGAGGTATCACGTGGACGAATTGCATCTTCACAACGAATGAAAATTACACAAACCTCTTTATATCTGGCACTTATTGCGTCGTGAAAAACTGCATTAAGACTACTCGTGCGAGGTTTGGGACAGGAACAAGTGCTGAAAATATTTATGAAGTAGGGGCACCGTCTGAAATTTTTGCTGATGGAGAAAACGCAAACTACTCTGCTGATCGAACTTGGGAGTTGCAGCAGCCTGACGTATGGATTGGCACCGACGGCACACCCATCGGCCCGTCGGGAGGCATAGGTTGGAGTACGGTTCCCCGAGTGCCCTTTATCAAGAGCCTGGAACTGAATGTCGAGGGCCAACAGTTGCACATCAACTATGAGGCTGAAGCAAGAGATTAACTCATCGTTAAAACCTTGTGAGACTATGAGCATTATCAAATATTGCATAGCAGCGCTCGCCACTGTCAGTTGTATGGTGGCGACGGCCCAGGGTGGCATCGTGGAGCGCGAGTTCTGGCTCGACAACAACATTGTCCAGAGCCAGTCGGTAGGTGCCTCGCCGACCACGCTCGACATCTCGTCGCTGCCTGCGGGCCTGCACTGGTTCACGATGCGCGTGAAAGACAGTGAGGGCATGTGGAGCCCCACTTTAACCAAGGCATTTATCATCCCCAATGAGATAGACAACACCACCGCAACGATAATCCAAGGTGGTGAGTACTGGCTGGACCATAATTATGCCGGGCGTCAGTCCATTGGTGCAGCGCCCGTGACGCTCGACATCTCGTCGCTGTCGGCGGGTCTGCACTGGTTCACGATGCGCGTGAAGGACGATTTGGGCTACTGGAGTCCCGCTTTGACCAAGGCGTTCATCATTCCCAACGAGATGGACAATAGCACCGCCTCGTCGATTCAGAGCCGTGAAGTGTGGTTTGACGACAATGTTGCCGGGCGACAGACCATAGGTGTTGCACCTGTCATGCTCGACATCTCGTCGTTGTCCGTTGGCTTGCACAGCCTGACGATGCGTGTGCAGGATGATTTGGGCTACTGGAGTTCATCAGTGACGAAACACTTTATCATTCCCGAAGCGACTGTGGAAGCGGATAGCGTTGAACTGGTGCGTTACTGCTATTGGTTTGACGACGATGTGGCAAATCTAGTTGTGGGTGAGATTCCTGTCTGTGGCAAGGTGGTGAGCGGTGTAATCGATATTGACATGAGCACAGTGCCCAGCGGCCATCACACCATCTCGTGGATTGTTGGCGACAGCAAGAGCGTATGGGGCTTCTTTACTGGCGAAGTCAACACGATGTCGTTCTTCAACTCCCGTGGCGACGTGAATATGGACCAAATGATTGACATCAACGATGTGACCCTGTTGATCAGTGTGGTTTTGGGAAGTATTGATGAAGAGTACGATGCTGTGGCTGCGGACTGCAATGTGGCCAGCGGTGACAGCCTGGTTGACATCAATGATGTGACGGCCCTCATCCACTATGTCCTCACCGGTCACTGGGAATAATCATCAAACTCTTAATAGCACAAACAACCCGAACACTGTTGTTCGGGTTGTTTGTGCTATAGAAGTGAGGGGTAATGAGTTGTTTTTCCCGATGTCATAATAAATTGTGTTTCTTGTTTTCCAAAAATAATAGCGGCTGCCAAAAATTCGCGTGATTTGTAGTTTTAAGTTGTCAAAAAGGCTTTGAAACTGATTTAGATTTCTTGGGCGGGTGGTTTTATTCAGATGTCTGTTTTTCAACAAGTTAATCTTTTGATTGGTTTTGATTTTTCTTAACGGGTATTTGCGGTGTTGCGTGATTGGCCTAATTTTGTGACAGGACAACAACACCTTATTAACTATTTAAGAGTTATTGCTTTATGACAAAATTATCTTTTTATCTCAAACTCGCTGCCGCCGTGTTGCTCATGTGCACATGGGCCGGCAACACTTGCGCACAAGAGGCACTGCAGTTCACAGCCGACGCCACCCAGGTGAGCGAGAACTTTGACGGCATGTGGGATGCCGGCGCACAGGCTGCCACGCTCGACATGCCGCAGGGTTGGCGTGTGGAGCGTCAGATGAACGCTCCCCGCACGGTGGGCAGTTTTGCTGCCGCATCGAGCCAGGTGATGTATACTGGCGGCACGAGCCTGGCCAGTAACGCCAAGAACGGCACCTGGAATTTTGCTTCCAGCAGCGTGCCCAGCGACTGCTCGGTGGGCGGCCTGTCCACTACCGTGGATGGCGGCACCCGCTGCATCAATGTGATGACCTGCCTGCACAATGCCGGCGATGAGGCCATTACCAAACTGGCTTTCAACTACGACATCGAGAAGTACCGTGACGGTGACAATGCCGCAGGCTTTGCCGTACAACTCTACGTATCCACCGATGGTGTCAATTGGAGCAATGCAGGTGAGGACTTCTACACCTATTTCGCCCCTGATGCCGCCACAGCCGGTGCCGAGGTTGTGCCCATCAGCACCACCGCCATTGCCGACAAGCAACTGATGGTGGACCTGGCTGCGGGTGGTGACCTCTACCTGGCCTGGAACATCAGCGTGGCCAGCGGCAGCAGCCCCAACAAGGCCATGGGTCTGTCGATTGACAATGTGGTCATCGATGCGACCTTCGCCTCACAGGACCAGGCTTGCTACATCTATGTGGAAGATGTGACCAAATGGAGCACCTTGCTGATGGCCGCCGATGGCGGTGAGGCCACTGTGCCTGCCAGCAGTGCCGTTGTTAATGGTGTGACCTACAAGGTGTGGTCGCTCGACATGGATGGTGCGACCCACGCGCTGCTGTTCACCGACAACCTGGGCAACAGCGTCAACACGAGCATCGACGCCACGGCCGACCACTACCTGTGCCTGACCAAGGACGAGGCCACCGAGATTGACGACCCCGAGAACTACACGGGCTATGTTGACCCGAGCATCCCGCCCTTTGTCGCATCAGGCATCTACCTGCGCGGCGAGGTGAACAGTTGGGGCGCCGTGAGCGATTGGGAGTTCAGCGACGAGGGCAACGGCACCTATGTGCTGTACAACAAGACGCTGAGCGGCCAGTTCAAGGTGGCTGACGCCAACTGGAGCAGTGCCTGCAACTACGGCAGCAACGGCACCAGTGCCCAGATGGATGTGCCCTACACCCTTGTGCTGGGCACCAATGACAATATCTCGTGCGGCGGCAACACCTACGTGTGCAAGCGCATTGTCCTCAACATCGTGGATGGTGCCGCAACCCTGCTGCTCGAGAGTGATGATGACGACACGGGCCTGACCGCGGTCTATGTCATCGGTGACAACAACGGCTGGAACTACATGGATACTTCCGGCAAACTCGACCTCGTCGAGGGCAAGACCTTCAAGGGCCAGGTGACCATGCCTGCCGTGGGCGACGGCTATAGCCACTGGCGCATCTATCAGCGCCTGGGTATGGGCGGCGTGTGGGGCGCCGAGAGCGACCTCACCGGCAACAACACCAACGGCACGCTCATCAAGGGCGCTACCGGCAAGGTGTCGACCGCTGCAGGTACCTATGACGTGACCTTCAACCTCGAGACCGGCGAGTACAACCTCGAACTGGCCTCCTCGACTCCCACGCCGCTGACACTGCAGCCTGCCGACGTGGTGCTCGTTCCCGAGTTGCCCGAGCAGGTCAAGGTGCTCTCGCTGAACAACAGCCTCATTTATTATAATGACCAGGACGACGTGTTCGACGCTATCGCCCAGGCTATGGGCAAGGATGCCGACTGGACCAAGCACACCCTGCTGGGCAAGTCGCTCAAGACCCATTGGGATGAGGGCGACGGTGTGGCCGAGGACGGCAACCCCGGTGCCAAGATGCTCGTGCGCAGCGAGGCCTGGAGCCACATCATCCTACAGGAGCAGAGTTCGCTGCCCCGCACCGATGTGGAGACCTTCCGCGCCAACGTGAAGCGCTGGGTGGACTACATCCGCGAATACTGTCCCAATCCCAACGCCATCATCATCGTGCCCGTCAACTGGGCATACAGCGGTGACTGGGAGAACTACACTGCCTTCAACGCGACTTTTGTCAAGAACTATCAGGATGTGGCCCTCGACCTGGGTGTGACCCTGTGTCCCGTGGGCGTGGCCTACCAGGAGGTCTATGACCTGGAGGGCAGCGCTGGCACCCTGACGTGGTTCCTTGATGACCGTCACCCGACCCTCAAGGCCACCTATATGGCTGCTGCCATGGAGTATGGCCTCATCTACGGTGAAGATCCCCTGAACATCACGTGGGCTCCCGCCAGCCTGAGCGCCGATGACGCTGCCGCTATGCGCGGGTATGCCAGCCGTGCCCTGAACGGCTTCACCAACTACGTGGACCACACCGCTGGACAGGTGCACTACAAGGTGACCGTGCGCGACCAGTTCGGTATGGAGGTTGAGGCTCCCGAGCCCGTGGTGATGACCTTGAGCGACGGAGGTGAGATTGATGCCAACCAGGTGTTCACCAGCAATGGCACGAACGGTGAGTATACCGTGACCGCCACGACAGGCGACTTCACCGAGACCGCTACTGTCAAGGTGGCTACCGCACTGACCGAGGTAGTGACCTATCCCGCCATCGAACTGAACGAAACGACCTTGAGCGCCAGCCAGTCGTTTGACGTGATGGGCGACGAGACTACCGCGACCCTGCCCGAAGCATGGCGCATCGACCGCATCCTCACCGCCCCGCGCACCGTGGGACGCTATGACCAAGCCGACGACCAGACGATGTACAGCGGCGGCGTGAACCTGCCCAGCAATGCCAAGAACGGCACGTGGAACTTCGGCGACAATGCCGGCGACGACCGCGCTTTGGGTGGCATCTCGACCGGTGTAGCCGGTGGCACGAGGTGTGTCAACGTGTATGCCCACCTGCTCAACACGGGCAGCAAGAACATTGAGAATGTCAACGTGACCTACAACGTTGAGAAGTACCGCAAGGGCAACAACGGTGCCGGCTTTGCCGTGCAACTGTACTACTCGATCGACGGCCGCAACTGGACCAGTGCCGGCAACGGTTTCTACACCTATTTCGCTCCCGACAGCGAGACGGCCGGTTATGAGACCGTTCCTGGCGAGACCGTTCCCGTGAGCGGAGTGCTCGGCACCACGCTTGCACGCGGCTGCGACCTCTATCTGGCATGGAACATCAGCGTGGCCAGCGGTGACGCTGCCCAGGGTGCTATGGCACTGGGTATCGACGACTTCAGCATCAGCGGCGAACTGCCCACGATTCCCGCATCACAGCACTACATCTTTGTCAACGACCTGACCGGTTGGGATGCCCTGGGATTGTATGCTTGGGGTGACAGCGAACTCTTCGGCGCATGGCCCGGCGAAGCCAGTGTGGGCGATTCCATCGTGAATGGCACCAACTACAAGGTGTTCCTGCTGGATGCCAACAATGGCAACTTCCACCTGATTTTCAACAACTGGAACAATGGTCAGCAGTTGCCCGATTATGACATCGTGGCCGACCGTGACTACTACTTCACGATTACCGCGACCGAAGTGACCGAGACCCAGGCCACCGTGCTGGAGAATATCGTCGACAAGACATCGGCCTTCCAGGTGCGCAGCAATGTGGCTACCTATCCCGGTACCATCATCGTCTACAACACCAGCGGACAGACCATTGCTACTGCCAACGACTCCTTCGACCTGCAACAACTCAATCGTGGCATCTACATCCTGCAGGGCAGGAACGGCAGCCACGTCGAGACCATCAAGGTCGCCGTAGGCCGGTAATCGGCTGACGCGGTTCCCCGAGTCGGGAGATTAAATGAACAGGAGGGAACGTCCACAATCTTGGGACGTTCCCTCCTGATTTATTGCCTTGTTATGGTCGGCTGCCCGTTAGCGGCGACGACTGGGATCATTCATGCGCATCTTGCCCTCGTTGACAGCCTGTTTCTTGTTCATTCCGGGCTGAGGCTGACTCTTGCTGCCGGGCTGACTCTTGCTTCCAGTCTGGTGTCTGGGCGTCATACCGCCATTGCCGGGCTTGGGCTGCGACTTGGACGAGGGAGCGCCAAAGGTGCGGCCGTCGTAAGCGCTGTGGTCAAAATAGCGGTTGGAACCCTTGTACACCTGATATCCGGGAGGAGCGGCATAGAAGAATCTGTCCTTGGGATAGCGGCTGTAGATTGAGAATACAAATTTGCGGTTCTCCCACCTGACGGGACGATAGAAGTACTCCAGTTGCATGAACATGTTGTACTGTGCAGGTGAGAGCACATAGCGCAGTTCGTTGTTGCGGCGGGTCCAGAAGGTGCCGAAGATGTCATCATACACGTCCAGACACATGATGTAGTCCATATTGATTTCATACACGGCATTATACTGGTCCACACTCAGTCCGAGTTCATAGGCCATCTTGTCGGTCAGGAAGAAGGCCTGATCGCGGGCCGACTTGTAACTCATCGCGTTGGCGGCTGCCCCGAGGGTCAGCATGGCCACCATTGTTAAGATAAAGCGTTTCATAGTGCGTATGTTTTTATCGTTATTAAATGTTTGTTGCCCCAAAATTAGTCGATATCGATGAATTAATGCAAATATTTTAGACAAATATTCATAAACAATCGACTAATCACCCCTAAATCTGCATATCCCGTGCCACTGGGGCTTGGGGACTGCCCAAAATGGCGGTAAAAAGGGCCAAAGCGGCAAATCCATAGACAAAACACCCGGTTTACCCGTTTTTTTGACTGTTGTTTCCCGCTCATTCGGGCATTTGTTTGTACTTTTGCAGATATGATTAACTTCACGCCGTTATTCCGTAATCATCTCGTGGGACGCCTGCAGCAGCATGCGCGCTACATCGACTATGCCGATGCCGTGCAGCAGGGCGAACTGGTGCGGCTGGTGGAGAAAGCGTCGCTCACGCGCATCGGCCGCAAGTATGACTTCTCGTCTATCAGGACCTACCGTCAGTTTGCCTCGACGCTGCCCTTGTTCCGCTACGAGGACCTGGAGCCGCACATCCTGCGCATGGTCAACGGCATCAGGGACGAACTGTGGCCCGGCCGCTGCTGGAACTTCGCCCAGTCGTCGGGTACCAGCGGACGCAGCAAGTACATCCCCATCACGCGCGAGTCGTTCAAGTGGAACCACTACCAGGGAACGAGCGACGTGGTCTCCCATTACCTGAACCTGAATCCAGAGAGCCGCCTGTTCTCGGGCAAGGCTTTCATCCTGGGCGGCAGTTTTGCTAATAACCTGCAACTCAAACCCGGCGTCAGGGTGGGGGATCTGAGCGCCAACCTCATCGAGAACATGAATCCGCTGGCCAACCTGGCGCGCATCCCCAGCCGTAAGGTGGCCCTGATGGAGGATTGGACCGAGAAACTGCCGCTGCTGGTCGAGGAGTCCATCGGGCAGAATGTGACCAACCTGAGCGGTGTGCCGTCATGGTTCCTGACGGTGCTCAAGCGGGTGCTCGAGAAGACGGGCAAGTCGTGCATCCACGAGGTGTGGCCCAACCTGGAGGTGTTCTTCCACGGCGGCATCGCCTTTGAACCCTACAAGCAGCAGTACGAGGCCATCTGCGACATGGACAAGATGCACTTCCTGAACAACTATAACGCCAGCGAGGGCTTCTTTGCCGTGCAGAGCAACTGGGAGAGCACGGCGATGTTGCTTTTGCTCGACGTGGGCGTGTTCTATGAGTTCATCCCCGTCGAGGAAATCGACAGCAAGACGCCCGAGGTCTATCCCATCTGGGAAATCGAGCAGGGACGCACCTATGAACTCATTATCACCGCGCCAAACGGCCTGTGGCGCTACCGCCTGGGCGACACGGTGACCATCGAGCAACTCAACCCCGTCAAAATCAAAATTGCAGGTCGCACGCGCAGTTTTATCAATGCCTTCGGCGAGGAACTGATGGTGCACAATGCCGACCATGCCATCACCCTGGCGGCACAGGAAACCGATGCCGAGGTGCTGAACTATACCGCCGCTCCTGTCTATGCCCAGGGCAACGAGCGCGGCTATCATCAGTGGCTCATCGAGTTCGCGAGGGAGCCTAAGGACAAGGACCGCTTCATGCAGTTGCTTGACCAGCACCTGCGCGAGGTGAACAGCGACTATGATGCCAAGCGCACGGGCGACATCTTCCTGGCTCAGCCCGCACTGGTGGTCGCTGCACCGGGCCTGTTTGACCGCTGGCTGGCCTCCACGGGCAAGTTGGGTGGCCAGCGCAAGGTGCCTCGCCTGAACAACGACCGAGACATTATCGACCAGATGCTTGCCTTTAATCATTGATAGTCAACCGTTATCGGTTGACTATAGAACTATACGGCCAAAATTTTTCATTTTTTATGAAACTTTTTGGCCTGCTCGTGCGTCTATAGTATAGACAATATTTAAAACAGTATAAAATGATGAAGCGATTCTTTAATCTGGCCCTGGTGGCCACAGTAGCCATCATGATGGCATCGTGTATGAGTATTAATCTGGGTGAGAAGGGTGGCAAGGACACCACACCGACCCAAGTGCCGCAAATCAATCAGACGGTGAGCATGTCTGCCTTTGATGAGGTGGAGATTGCCGGAGCCTTTAAGATTATCTATGAGCAGGGCGAGCAGTGCAGCGTGCGCATCGAGGCGCCGGAGCAGGCCCTCAAGGAGATGACGGTCTATGTCAAGGATAGCCAGTTGCGCATCCGCAAGTCTGTTGACAAGCCCACGGTGTCGTTCAAGGATGTAAAGGTCTATGTCACATCACCTGACATCAAGCGCGTGGATTTGGCGGGCTCTGGTATGTTTACCGCCAGCAATCCTGTCGAGGCAAGCGAGTTTATAGCCGACCTTGCCGGCTCGGGCAAAATTATGCTTGTTCAGATGACCTGCGACAAGGCCGTCTTTGACATTGCCGGCTCGGGCAATATCGAATTCGGCAAATTGGATGTCAAAAACACGGCTAAGGCCGATATCGCCGGTAGCGGTGACATCAATATCGGTGAGATGGCCTGTGCCAAATTCAAGATTGATATCGCTGGCTCGGGCAACGTGAATTGCGACAACATCACCGCCGATGATGTGGATGTCGATATCGCCGGCAGCGGTGACGTGAACCTCAAGGGCACGGTGAAGCACCACACCAAGGATATTGCCGGTAGCGGCAAGGTGAACATCAACTAAGGGTTAAGAGTTAGGAGTTAGAAATTAGGGGTTAGGAATGTTATCCTGACTCCTAATTCTTTATTCCTAACTGTTTGAGCATTTCGGCAGTGGTGCTGTGGCGCTTGCCGTTCAGGTCGCTCAGGTAGGCGTTGACGTCGGTCGGCGCCATTTTTCGCGCGTTGTTGAAGCGCTCGGGCCGTGTGATGCGTGTGAAGACCACGCGCTGGATGGCGGTCTTTTGGCAATGGCCGATGCTGTAGCCCATCTGTTCGGGGTGCTCCCCGGGGCCGTTGCTCGACCAGTAGGTGACGGTGTCGCCCTCACAGCCCAGGAAGATGACGCTGTGGCCGGCTTCCTGGTCGGCGTCACGGTTGTCATCACAGCCGATGATGGCTCCGCTGTCCTTGCCGCGGCTCTCGTTACGGTTCCAGAAGATCTTCATCAGGTCACCGGGCACGGCGCGGCTCCATATATCTTGGGCGCACCACTCGTCGTCGGTCAGGTAGCGTTCATCGGGCGTTTCGCGGTTACGTTCGCTGCATGCACCGCGGTAGGCCGTGAAACTGTAGCCCGCGCCCAATTCACGCACCAGCACTCCCAACCCGGGACCATTGGCGTTGGCGCGACCCCAGAAACCCACGCCGTCGTCTTGGCCGAAACCGTCGGGGTTGAGTTCATCGACGATGCCGACGTAGGGTTTCATGTTCACCCAGGCCTCGCGTTTGATTTTGTGCTTGGTGTCCCAGACGAGCAGTGCCTTGATGATGACCGAGTAGGTCGCGCTGGAGCAGAACGACGGCTGTGCCTGCATCGGGTCAAACCGGGGCCGCTCGTCGCCCGCGCCCATCCGGTAAGCGTCATTGAGCCCGCGCCAGGTGGTCTTGGGAAACAGGTCGTTGGGGCGCCCGCCGGTGTAGTAGCCGCCGCGCTCGGGGAACGAGTCGATGGCAGCAAGCACGGCTCGCTGCCAACCCTCGTTGACCTTGTCGCCGGCCGAAGCCTGGAACGCCAGGCACAACAGCGCAAGAATTGCAAAAAAGGTCGGTTTCATCGACTTTTTTTGGTGATTATCCCTGATAGCGGACAGCCACAATGTCCCAATCGATGATCTGCCACAGGGCGGCCAGGTGGTCGGGACGACGGTTCTGGTAGTCGAGGTAGTAGGCATGCTCCCACACGTCCATCGTCATCAAGGGGCGCAGGCCGCGCTGGATGGGGTTGGCGGCGTTAGGCTCCTGGGTGATGACGAGTTTGCCGTCACCATCGGCACTGAGCCAAGCCCAACCGGAGCCGAACAGGGTCGCACCGGCCTTGGCAAAAGCCTCCTTAAAAGCCTCAAACGAGCCGAAATCCCTGTCAATGGCCTCGGCCAGAACTCCTGTCGGCACATTGTCGGCCTTGGGGGCGCGGAACTGGCCAAAGTACAGGTTGTGGTTCAAAATCTGTCCCGCATTGTTGAGCATGCCGCCCTCGGCTTTGAGCACCACGTCCTCGAGGGGCAGCCCCTCCAAGCCGCTGCCGGGCAGTGCGGCATTCAGGTTATTCACATAGGCGGCCAGGTGCTTGCCGTGGTGAAAGGCCAGCGTGTTGGCACTGATGACCGGCTCCAAAGCCTCGGCTGCATAAGGCAGCGCCATCAACTCAAATCGTCCATCAATAGGCATCGTCTTCTCCATAATCTTTCTCTTTTAGGTGATTATTGCACATGGCAAATATAGGTATTATTGTGAGAAGATTTGCAAATTTACCATGGAAAAATGAAAATTGAGGGATTGGTGCGGTTGAATAAGGCAAAAGCAGTACCTTTGTCGCTATTATGTTGAAAAGCACTGATAATAAGGGCGGGACGCTGTATGTGAGTGACCTGGACGGGACATTGCTGGGTGATGACTCGTTGTTGTCGCGCGGCACGATTGACATGCTCAACTGCATCATTGAGGAGCGGGGTGGCCTGTTTACTGTTGCGACGGCACGCACACCGGCCACGGTGGTGCCGTTGATGCAAGAGGTGCACGCGCGGCTGCCGTTCATCGTCATCGGCGGCTCGTCGATGTGGAATCCGGTGACGGGCTGTTTTGAGCGCACCCACGGCATCGACGACGTGACGGTCAATGCCGTCAGCGATGTGTTTGACCGCTATGGCATTTATCCGTTCATCTACCGTCGCCACGGCAACAACAGGCTGCATGCTCACCACTATGGTCCCTTGTCATCGCAGGAGGATCAGTTTGTCCGTGAGCGCCAGCACCTGCCGCTGAAGCGGTTCTTGCTTGATGACCACGATTACCGCCACAGCAGCGACGAGGCGCTGTTGATTTTCTCGCTGAACAAGTTTGACGTGCTCGAGGCCATCGCTGGCGACCTGCGTGCTTCGGTGCCGACGTGCTCGGTGATGGTATACCATGACATCTTTGACGAACGTAACGGTTACCTCGAGATTTTCACTGCCGGCACCAGCAAGGCTGCTGCCATCCGCGACTTGGCCCGTGAGGTGGGCGCGCAGCGGGTGGTGGTCTTCGGCGACAACCGCAACGACATCGCTATGATGCAGGCGGCCGATTACAGCGTCGCCGTGGAAAATGCTTTCCCCGAAGTCAAGGCCGCCGCGAGCGAGGTCATCGGCCCCAATACGGCCGACAGCGTGGCCCGCTGGATTCTTGGAGAGTTAGAAAATTAGAAGTTAGGGGTTAGAAGTTAGAAGTTAGAAGTTAGGAGTTGGCATACGCTGACATTCGCATACATATCCTTCCCAATGACTTGACGGCCTGCAAAATTTGCCCAATTCACAGGAATTCCTTAATTTTGCCACTCATTATCACTCACCAGCATGGCTAACCCTAAGCATAGGCATAATAATGATGACCTTGTTTTGAAAGCAGTATCTGCTATCAAGACCGCTATCTTACAGGGACAATACGAGGCTGCCAAGGATGTTAACCGCGTCCAGTTGGCGCTCTACTATGCAGTGGGTCGTTTCTTATCCAGAAATACTCGTAAGGGCGTTTGGGGCACAGGAGCACTGGAGGCTATCAGTGAACGGTTGCGCAAGGAATTGCCTGGTCTGAGAGGTTTTTCGGTTTCAAGCCTGAAAAATATGCGTCTATTCTATGAGGAATGGAGTATGCTTGACACCCATTCGCCAATTATGATTGGCGATGTGCAAAATGGCGATAATCAGTTACTTAATAATTCGCCAATCCCGATTGGCGAATTTAATCAAGATGATTTTGATGGCTTAATAGACATTCAACACTGCCTACAAGTTCCAGTGACGGGTGATTTTCCTGTTGAGGATTTTTTTAGGGTTCCATTCACTCATCACATCAGAATTATCGAAAGGATAAAAGACGTGCAAGCGCGTTATTATTATCTGCATCGAACTGCTGAGGAACATCTTACTGCAGACGCATTGGTCCGGTCGATCAAGGAGTCGGCTCACGAGCATCAATCTTTGATACCTAATAACTTTGACCAAACGATGATAAGTGCATCAGAGGCTAGAAAGGCCGTTATGATGTTCAAGGATGAATACCTGCTTAACTTTATCAACGTGGAGGAAATCGGGGAACGAGATAGCCTGGATGTGGACGAGAGGGTTGTAGAACAGCGGATAGTCGAGAATATAAAGAAGTTCATCATGACCTTTGGTAATGATTTTGCTTTTATCGGAAATCAGTATCATCTTGAGGTCTATGGTGTTGAGCAGTTTCCCGATTTGTTGTTTTTCAACCGTGAATTAAATGCCCTAGTGGTGATTGAACTCAAAACAGGGCCATTTAAGACTTCTTATCTTGGACAATTGATGGGTTACTTGAGCATCCTTGATGCCAAGGTGAAGAAACAGCATGAGAACCCGTCAATCGGCATCGTGCTTTGCAAAAGTGCAGATCGCGAGTTTGTTGAATTTGTCATACGAGACTACAGCAAACCGATGGGAGTGGCGACTTACTCTACCAGCCAAGATATGCCCGAGCCCTTCCGCAACGCATTACCTGACGTAGAAGAACTAAAGAAACTACTATAACTCACTGGCATGGCTAATCTGCGCAACATATATGACTCGCGACGCATCTGGAAGGTGGTGTTTCTCGCCATCTCGCTGGTGTTGGTCGCCCTGTTCCTGTACATCTCCAACAACCTGGTCAAGGACCTGGCCGAGCAGGAGCGCGAGCGCATGGAAATCTGGGCCAACGCCACCCGCGAACTGGCAACGATGGGTAGCGGTGGCGAAGTGGATGCCGACGGCAATCCTATTGAGACGGGCACGACCGACGTGGAGTTCCTGTTCGGCATCATCCAGGGCAACCACAATATCCCCGTGCTGCTGGTCGATGACCAGGACAACATCCTGGACCACCGCAACTTCCGCCTGCCGGAACCCGTGGACAGCCTGAGTTTTGAAATCTCGCCTGCCAATCTGGAATACCTGAACAAGAAACTGCGTCACCTCAAGAATACCGAGAACAAAATCGAGATCCAGATTGACGAGAGCACAACTCAGTATCTCTACTATGAGGACTCGACGCTGCTGCGCCGCTTGTCCTATTTCCCCTACATCCAGTTGGCGGTACTCATCCTGTTCTTTGCCATCGCCTATTTTGCCCTGATGAGCATCAAGCGCGCCGAGCAGAACAAGGTGTGGGTGGGTCTCTCCAAGGAAACTGCCCACCAGTTGGGAACGCCCATCTCGTCGCTCATGGCATGGATGCAGTTGCTCGAGTCGATGGGCGTGGACAAGAGCATCGTTACCGATATGGACAAGGATGTGAAGCGCCTGTCGACCATCGCCGACCGTTTCTCCAAAATCGGATCCATGCCCGACAAGGAACTCACCTCGATCAACGAGGCCGTGGTTTCCAGCCTGGAGTATATGCGCGCCCGCATTCCCAAGCGTGTTGACCTGCATATTCACACCAACGACCAGACCAACAACGGCGTGATGCTGAGCCAGACGCTGTTTGCCTGGGTGATGGAGAACCTGACCAAGAACGCCGTCGACGCCATGGACGGCGAGGGACGCCTCGACATCACCGTCGAGGACAGCCCGCACAATGCCGTCATCCTGGTCAAGGACACCGGCAAAGGTATCCCGCGCAAGAACTTCAAGAACGTCTTCACTCCCGGCTTTACGACCAAGAAGCGCGGCTGGGGTCTGGGTCTGACGCTTGTCAAGCGCATCATCGAGGAGTACCACAACGGCCAAATCTATATCAAGGAATCTGAGGTGGGGAAGGGTACCACCTTCTGCATAGAACTCCCTAAAGTCAAGTCGGAATCATGACACAAACAGACCAAAACACCTCACGCGTCACGATGCTGGGCACGGGCAATGCCATGTGTGTCAATTGCTACAACACCTGTTTCTACCTCAAGAGTCCTCGGGGCGGCATGCTCGTCGACGGCGGTGGTGGCAACGGCATCCTGCAGCAACTCATCAAGGCCAAAATTCCCTTTGAGAGCATCCGCCACATGTTCGTCACCCACAGTCACACCGACCACATCATGGGAGCCATCTGGATGATGCGCAAGATTTCGCCGCTGATTTTCAAGGGCAAGCACAAGGGGCCGTTTACCATCTACTGCAACGACGAGGTTAAGGAGGCCCTCTACACGATGGGCAAACTCATGATTCCCGAAAAGATCTTTAATTCCATCGGGCAGACCATCTTCCTGCAGGAGGTGCATGATAGCGAGCAGGTGGAGATTGACGACATGCAGGTCACCTTCTTTGACATCGGGTCGATGCGGTTCAAGCAGTATGGCTTCAGCGCGCAACTGCCCGACGGCCAGCGCCTCGTCTGCCTGGGCGATGAGCCCTACAGCGTGCAGAGTGAGCCGTATGCGCGCGGCTGCGACTGGCTGATGTGCGAGGCGTTTTGCCTATACAAGGACCGTTTCGCGTTCAATCCCTACGAGAAAAACCACAGCACAGCGCTTGATGCCGGCATGCTCGCCCAGGACCTGGGTGTGAAAAACCTCGTGCTCTACCACACCGAGGACACCCACCTCGACACCCGCGCCGCCACCTACGGCGCCGAGGCGGCCCAATATTTCAAGGGCAACATCCTCATTCCCGATGACCTGCAGAGTTTTGACCTCGTCCGTTGATTGGACTGGCGGCTGGTAGCATCCTTCATGGCAAATATGGCATAACGTGTCCCCCTCGTCAAGGTAATCGAGGGGTTATCCTTGTGTGGATAATAACAAAGTATTCGACAGAAATGCGTAATAATTCAATAAGATGTTGTATCTTTGTGAGTTGTAATAACAGTTTGAATAGGCATTGTTTGATGATTTAAATTCAAGAAATATATGAGGCACTATCTGAAGAATCTGGAGGAAACCGTCCGCAACCATTGGACACAGAAAGCCTTGTGCGACTACAATGGCGACACTTTTTCCTATGCAAACCTGGCCATCAACATTGAACAGTTCCGTGTCTTTTTTGACGCTGTAGGCATCAACAAGGGCGACAAAATTGCCCTGTGCGCACGCAACTGCGCCCGGTGGGCCATGACGTTCTGGGGTGTCAATGTCAATGGCCGTGTGGCGGTTCCGCTGCTGGCTGACTTCCATCCCGACACCGTTGCTCTGTTGACCAACCATTCTGACAGTGTGGTGCTGTTTGTTGACGATGACATCTGGGCGAAGATGAACCCTGATGAGATGCCCAACCTCAAGGCTGCCGTCAATGTCAAGGATTACGGCATCCTGTGGCACCAGGACCAGGCGGTGGCCGATGCATGGGAAAACCGCAAGAAAGCCTTCGCAGAGAAATATCCCGACGGCATGTTCCCCGAGCATGTGTCTTATCCCGACGACAATGCCGATGACCTGGCGATTATCAACTACACGTCGGGCACTACGGGCAACCCCAAGGGCGTGATGCTTACCTATAACGCCATCTCGGACACCGACCACTTCGCTAACACTCATTTCCCGAACACCCCCGGACAGACCATCGTCTCGATGTTGCCGCTGGCCCACATGTACGGCCTGGCCATCGAGTTCATCCACCCCAACGTCGACGGTGTCACCGTCTATTTCCTCGGCAAGACGCCGTCGCCCACCACGCTGCTCAAGGCGATGCGCGACATCAAGCCCTACATGGTGGTCACGGTGCCGCTGGTGATGGAGAAAATCTATGCCAATGCCATTAAGCCTTCGATGGAGAAGGCAAAGATGCCGTTGGCCATCCCCGGTCTGAGAAATCTGGTCTACAGGGCAGCCCGCAAGAAGATGATAGAAGCCTTCGGCGGCGCCGTGGAGTGCTTCATCATGGGTGGTGCGGCGCTCAATCCCGAGGCCGAGCAGTTCTTCAAGAAGATTCACCTGCCCTATACAGTGGGCTATGGCATGACCGAGGCTTGTCCGCTGCTGGGCTATGAGTGGTGGACCAAGTTTGTGCCGGGTTCATGCGGCAAGCCTGTCCACGAACTCCGCATCAACTCCGAGGACCCGCATCACATCCCTGGCGAAATCCAGGCCAAGGGTCCCAACCTGACCATAGGCTATTACAAGAACCCTGAGGCCACCGAGGCCTCCTTCACCGAGGACGGATGGTTCCGCACGGGTGACTTGGGCGTGATGGACGAGAAGCGCAACATCTTTATCCGCGGACGCATCAAGTCAATGATCCTGAACTCCTCGGGCCAGAACATCTACCCCGAAGAGGTGGAGGCCGTTCTGGCCAACTGCCAGTATGTGGACGAATGCCTCGTCGTGGACCGCGAAGGCAAAATCACTGCGCTGGTATATACCGAACTCCCCGAGGATATGGACGAGGAGACCAAGGCCGCCATTCCCGGCAAAATCCGCGTTGAGGCCAACAAATCACTGCCCAACTACAGCAAGATTGCGAAAGTCGAAATGATGGACACCCCCTTCGAGAAAACCCCGAAGAAAACCATCAAACGCTTCCTGTACAAGTAAAGGGATAATCTATATACCCGGCAGTTATTGCCTCATCAATAAATGCCTGAAACGAGGGTCATGCTTACGTGCGAGAAATCAAGGATGTTTTTCTGATTTCTCGCCTATAGGGCGCTAACTGGTAGCGACAGTTCTGGTTCTGCACTATCGGGCTATTGATTCTTGAAGTGCATAATCCATGAGTTGTCGTTGATCTTGAAGTTCCATTCTGGTGTAGCAAGGTGATAATACCTGCCGCTTTCCTGTTCTTGCACTAACGAGTTCCACGGCCCGTCTTGGCCGCGCAGGATTTCTATCTCTTGCGCCGGCATGTAACTTTGTGCAAGGATGAACATCGGCCCCGCTTTGTCAACGACAATCACGGCATGGCCAGGAGAGCCCGGCTGAACGATGACGTCTCCAATATTGATGGGCAATGGTGTGTCATTCCCAACGGTGGTAACCTCCAGGTCCTGCGGCAACGAGGCGGTGCCGGCATAGGTGAACACCATCAGCAGATACTCGCGGAAGGTGTCATAACTGTAGTCTTCCTGGCTGTTGATGCGGTACCATGACGCCTGCGTTCGCGCTGCATTCAATCTGATGCGTTCACCATGAGCCCAGCGCTGGTAGTCAGCCAAGAATCCGCTCACGAAGTGAAATTTGATTTTGCCATACTCTCTGTTGTGCCACAGGTATTCGGCATATAAGCGGATGCAGGCATCGGCACACTGCTGCAGGTCCACGCTGTCAATGTCCATGTCGACCACGCGATAGGCCGCGTTCCGGTTCGCCTTTTCGCGACCGTCATACAAGTGGGTACGGTAACCTTCGGCCCGCAGCGGCAATTGGCGCAGGTATTCACCAAACGACCCCGGCTCCACCGAATCGCGCACAAGATCCTTTGGCACCGGAATGTCCCCGACACACTTGATGTCGACAACGCTGTCGGCCGATGCCTCCACCCCCGACTCGGTTTTCGAGTCACTTTTCGTCCAGTGCTGGCAACTGCCACACAGCAATAACCCAGCCGCAATCGATATGACTAATCCTTTTCTCTTCATCTCATGGAATCATTGATAGCCGCAGCCTGTCTCATTCTCGCTCACAAGCCTTAGATGCCGTTTTGTATTTCTGGTATACGCTTTTCAGTTGTTTGTCGATCTCTTTGGCAGGACGATTGAGTTCGCTTAACCCCACCTCGAAACGAAGGGTGTTCTCAGTATCCATCCTTTCATGATATTTCACGATGAGCCTAAGCGTGGGCACACGGAATTGCAAGGTCGTCTTGAACCTCACCTGTTCACAGTCAGCAAAGGGTACCGTTGTTGCCAGGCCGTCGTTGTCGTAGAAGATGAAGCAGTCAGCACCAACAGCGAATGCAGGTATGCCTTGACGGGCTTTAGCGGCTTTCCGGAACGACTCAATAGCCGACAGTATCATGGCAAGCGTCATCAGGCCATAGGCGGTGAGTATCACGTAACCATGCCAGTCATGGAACATGAACGACAGTTCCCAATGGATAAAACTGTACACCCCGAAGGCGACCAATGCCACCGACAGCATCGTATAGGCCACCGCCTTGGCACCCGCCAACCCCAGGCGGTAATAGTATTGATGTAATATCTCCATAAACTCAAGTATGATATGCCCACAACAATCTCATGGAACAAAGGCTCACAAGACCAGCAGAACCATCATGCAATTCTATCAAAAACCTCACCCTTCCTGTCCTCCAGCGGTTGACGCATCACCTCCAGCACATTTCTCGAAAATTCAGGCAATTCATCCAAGCGGAAAGACTTGCCCCATTTCCATGCATTCCTCAACAGCACCAACGCCACCGATACAAGCACCATATTTACCATACAAGCATTCACAATCACAAAGATAATTAGCATTTTGTAAAAAAGCTACTATATTTCTTCAAAAACCTATATGGTTGAAAATTTATTTATGTATTTTTGTTACTGCAAAAATACATGATAAAAGATATGGAAGAACAAAGACTAGATGCGTACCCTGCAGATTTTGAGCTTATGTATACAAAAGAGGAGCTCGACAAACTTGAATTTGAACTATCAAAGCAGCAAGAAGCAGAATTAGAGGAGCTATTTAGGCTTCAACAAGAAGCCAAGCTTGAAGATGAACGTAGTATCATTAAAGACCTATTGGAGGCCACTAAAGCGGGAGCAATGAATTTTGTGAATTCTTTCACTGATACAATGGACACTTTTGACCATATGAAAAATCCCTCAGAAGTTAATGCTTTAGATGAAACAGATATTCAAAGAAAAGCAAATTTAAACACTGGTGATAAACCAGAATCACGTCCATTATCAGAAGCTCAAAATTCGCCTTTCGACAGAAACTTCACACCAACCACCAATGGGATGAGCGCTGAAGGCATCAAGAGATTCAATCGATTTGAAAGCGCATACAAGCAACGCACAAAAAGTCTTACGAATCTATCGACAAAAAGTAAAATCAATACTAGCGACGCTAATGTTAATGCTGAAACCCTCTCGGGTTTGAGAGGGTATCGGTATGGCCCGATAGCTAGTCCTATCAGCAGTGAAGATTTTAAGCAGATGTATGAGGCTGAAACTGCAGCTAAACCAAATATTGCGAATAACACGTCGCAATGGATACGCAGTAAAAACTATGCTCAGATGGATGATAAACTTGTTGAGGTTTTTGGCTTTAAAGACCGAAATGCAGCCAAAAAATGGAGAGAAGACAATCATCTAACCCCTCATGAAACCGCTGAAGGTATTTATTTAGTTCCAGAAGATGTTCATGCAAGTGCATCCCATACGGGCTATTGTAGCCTTGTGAGGAAGAAGCTAAAGGGTGACATCAACGAACAAGAATTTGATGCAGCAGTCCGTCAAGAAAAAATAGCGTATTTAAAGCATGAAGCAAAAACCAGGGCTGTTCGCGCTGGCAAAGGTATTGCCATGTCTATCGTGAGGGATTTTGCAAAAGCATCTTTGGTTATTGTCATAGACGAAACCTATACTGAATTCAAAGAGGTAAAAGAAGGCACATTATTAGACAGAATTAAGCGTGTGATTAACCAGATATGGGAAAAAATCCAATCTAAATGCCACCATTTCATAAAGAATATATGGGATACTATTAAAAATGGCATTAAGGGCGCTCTACTTTCTGAGTTTTTCACATTATTAAATGACTTCGTCTTTAAGACTTTCAAGAATGTGTTCAGGGTAATGAGAACCATGTGGAGCTCTATTGTAAAAGCCTTTAAAATCATTTTTAGCGGCACAGCACCATGGCAAGAACGGATTTTTGAGGCAACCAAGATTTTATCAAGCGCTGTCGTTGGTGTAATCGGATTCTCTCTTAATGAACTCATTGAAAAAGGTCTTACCTCAATCGGTATTCCTTTTGCATCATTCTTTGCTGAGTTGTTGTCAGGTTTATTCTCTGGAATTCTTTCGTCAATAGTATTAATGATTTTTGATAACCTTAAACGTAAGTTTTTAGAGAAATCACCATATTATAAACAAATGTTAGTTAGAACTAAAATCAATCGAATCAATTGTGCTCGATTGGATGTTTCCATACTGAAAACCGAGCTAAAGTTGCAAGAAACATACAATTTCTTTAGTCAGACTCTTATCGAAATAGCATACTATCGCAAGACTATTATAGACAGTGAGTCTTTTTCTAAAAATACATTAACGGCGATTGATCACCAGATTGATTCAACTCGTTTAATTAATGAAGAATTACAGAATATGTTAGATGATGTAAATAATGAAGAATTCTAATGGAAAACAACAATAATTCCCAGTTAAATATCCCTGATCCCTCAGATCCTAATACTTTTGCCCCAGTAAATACTAGGACTACTGACAATCAGATGAATAAAAATCAATCAGTACCCAGCACTAGTGTAAAAGGAAATTTAAATGAAATTGCTAAACTCAATAAACAAATTGAGATTGATCAGAATAAATTAAATGAAGCATTAGAAAAAATACATGAAGCTAAAGCACCAATTAATTTGGATACTATTTTAGGCATAGTAAAGAAGGGCTCACTTGAAAAAAGTTTCTCTCAAGTATATCAAGAATTATCTAAATACATTGAGACGTGTGGTAACGCCATCCGATCAACGAACGACAATCTTATGAATGTTCTTGATTTGGTAGCCGTTCTCACAAAAATTGAGGCAGATTTGTATAAACAAATAGGTACAGTCTCTCTTGGGAAAAGACAATTATTAAAGAGATTTGAAAAATACTGTGAGGAACAGAATATAACGAATGAGAACGTTAAGGAACTGCTTAAAACATCTCTGCTAAGAAATCGTAATATACTAGGCCTATTAAAACAGCTTAAAAGGAAAACTGATGATATTCAGCAATTTCTTGATGTTACGCCTAATGCTAATATGTACACAAGAGTTGTGAACTCAATATGGTTCAAAACTGTTATCGCCATGTTCGCTATTGGCTCATTTATTATTCTTGCACTTCAATACTTCCATATATATCCATTCTAATTTTCTGATTCATACCAGTTTTATAATAAAAAGAGTTTAGAATCGGGATGGTTCTATTGAAGTAATTATCTATGGCAGTTATTAAGTAATCCTTAACAACAAAACAATTATCTAAGAGTTATTTATCAATATAGTATACTCGTTTTCTATTTTTATCCTGATGGAATATAATTTATAACCCGTTGCCCATATAGCTGGGGCGGTCGAGGTTGCGGTAGGCGATGGCTTCCATGATGTGGTGGTCGAGGACGTCGGCGGTGCCTTCGAGGTCGGCGATGGTGCGGGCGACTTTGAGGATGCGGTCGTAGGCCCTAGCGCTCATGTTCATGCGTTCCATGGCGTCCTTCAACTTTTCGAGGCCGGCGGCGTTGGGCTCGGCGTACTTGTGGAGCAGGGACGGAGTCATTTGGGCGTTGCAGTGGATGCCGGGTTCGTCCTTGAAGCGGCGTTCCTGCAGCATCCTAGCGGCGATGACGCGCTGGCGGATGGCGGCACTAGGCTCGCCCGGGGCCTTGGATGACATCTGGTCGAAATCGACGGGCTGGACCTCGATCTGCAGGTCAATGCGGTCCAATAGCGGACCCGAAATCTTGCTCATGTAGTGGGTGCGTTGGTACTCGTTGCAGACGCATTTCTTCTTGGGATGCCCATAGTATCCGCACGGGCACGGATTCATCGAAGCCACGAGCATAAACGAAGCGGGATATTCGGTCGAGTATTTCGCCCTGCTAATACTTATTATCCTGTCTTCCAACGGCTGCCGCATCACCTCAAGCACATTTCTCGAAAATTCAGGCAATTCATCCAAGCGGAAGAACTTGTGCCATTGCAACCACCTCACAATCAGCAAGAAAGCTGTAAAAACGAAGGAAATATGTACCATGAAGCTTATCACCAGCTACAAAGATAGTGCATCTAACTCAAATAATGTGCACTCCAAAGTAACTATTTTCTCAACAAGTTTTGCGCAATGCAAATAATCATTCTAATAGAGCTCTTTATCGCTATTATTCTCCATCATACCTACCTATATCATCAATCCATATTTCAAGTCCATTCCTGCCTCATGATAGCTAAAAATGTCCTTGACAAAAAAAGTATTCAAGTGTATTTCTGAAAAACAGATAACAACTTTTTTTATTTTTTTTGATATTATAAACCGCTATCAATTAGCTGTTTATATTTTTTTATTTGACAGAAATAACTGATAAATCTGTCAAATTCTCAATCTGGGGCCTTAATATGGGGGACCAATTTAACGAAAATGACTCAGACGACAACATATCGAACCGCCACGACGATCCCGCCCAGAGAGTTCGTCAGGTTATGGAATCTTCTTCACAAAAAGATGGTTTCATACGCTGCGAATGTTGAAGTTTTCCCTGCGTGCATATTGGAAATGGAATACACCACACTGCTGCACAATCAACTTCAGTTCGTAGTGAGCCGGATAAATGTTGACGCTGAATTTTTCGATGACCTTCCCACGTCGTTGAGAAAAACGAAATTAGTAGTAACAACTGAATCAAACACAATTTACGTAATAGCTAGTAATGAATAAGAAACTAATGTGTAACGACACAAATAGTATAAACATTTAAAAAACTAACAATTATGGCAGAAGAAAAATTGATTGCCGACGCCCTTAACACGGGCAATGATGTGAATCTCACTAACCAGGAGATTCGAGTTGAGAACGTAGCTGAGCCCTCCAAGGGTTCGCCCCAGCCCCAGTCGCCGGACGATATCGCAGCCAGCGATGAAGAAGCCTCTACCGCTAGTAGCGATGAGCAGGTACAGACTAGTACCGAAGCTACCGACGGTGATGCTGCAACACGTACCGAGGGCAACGAGGCTACGGCTAACACCACGGAGAGCAAAAATGCTGTCCAGGGTGATAAAAACACGTCAGTTGAGCAGGACTCGCAGGCTCAGGCAACGGGTACAGGTGCCAAGGAAAAGAAGGACGGAAAGAAAGCGACCAAGCCCAAGAACACCAAGGCAGCTTCGGACTACAGCTTGAACTACTCCGACGAGCAGAAAAAAGAGCTGGAAAGGGTAACCAAGGTTGTTGGGGCTGAGATCGAGCGTGTTCGTATTGATCCTCGCTTCCACGCCATCGCCTTCGATGATAACGCATTTATCAACCTTAAGGGAGCAGCTATGGACGGTGTGGGTTTCAAAACCCCCGAAGTGAACCGCAAGCACGGTAAGGATGAAGCCTCCACTGGTGAGAGTCTGATGAAGTACGGTCCCCAACACCCCCTCATCGTCATCACCGACAAAATGGCCGAGGCTCTTGGCCTTAAAGTCATCCGTTTCTCCAACGATGATCCCACCAAGCCTGTTTTTGCGGGTTACACGCTGATTTTCCTCGATGGTAATGGCCGCATGAACCATCTTCTTGGTCTGAACCCCAAGGACTGGCCCAATGTTTACGCCATCTTCCCCACAAAGAACAGTGCCGGCTACTACGACATTCTCAAGAGTTACGAGGTAATCAACACCCAGGTAACTGTATGGAAACCTGGTGACTGGGTGACAAAGCGAATCCTTGAAGAGGGTGTCAAGGCTCACAAGGGTTGGACTAGTATCAACCAACTCCGTCAAAAGGGCTATAACTATCAGGCTGCATGTGAGGCAATTACGTTGGGCACAGATCGCATCATTAAGACAGATGTGATTAGTGGTGACGCCAATAGAATCTTCCTCCACTACGATTCGGCAGTGAAGATCCACAATGCCCTCGTGAAGAAGTTCAGTGAAGGCGACGACAATACCCTCAAGACCAAGGCGTTTCCTGCTAAAGTCTCAGAGCTGTGGTTACCCTTGTCAAGCAAGAGCGGTGACGAGAAGGCCACTGAGTACATGATCGCCTTCATCGACCAGTTCCCTCAGGAGCAGGTGAAGAAGATCATGGAAGCTAAGGGCTCCAAAAAGGACGGTGTTCGTGTTACCAAGGACGCTATCAGGATCGGTATCCTGGAGACTGAGTTCAATGCCTACATGGAGAAGCACCCGTTCGGCACCAAGGATTAATCGTCAACGTTCAACCGTCGGCCCGTGGTGAGAGGGCGGGCCGACTCTTAAATATTATGATTGATGTATAACAGTTTTGAAGTAGTTGCCGGTGTTGGCCCAACCGTCAATGATGAACCCACCAATTGGGCTGTTGACAATTATGGCGGCGCCGTTAACGGTTTTATACCCGGCAATGGCATCCCGTCAATTCCCGACCACATCTGGGACTCACTGCCTGATTCGTTCTATAAATGGCTTGAGAATGTAGATATGGGCCTCACTGAGTACCAGGCGAAGTTCATCAGCCGCTATTGGGCCTCAAGAACTGATTGGCGGGCTAACGTCAACTATGAGATAGCGTCAGCATTGGCAGTTGAGGAGAATGTCTTCAAAATCTCAATTGAAGAAATCCAGGAACGCTATCTGGGCTGTCTATATCACTCACCCAAAGAGATTTTGAACGTGAACAACCCGTTCTTCCCCGCTTCGTTGTGCCAATTTATCCCCTTTGATAAATTCCACTTGTGGCTTGAGGGCATCGTGCTGGTTGCGAGTTACAATGACTGCTATTATCTGTTTAGTCGCAACAGGGGCATAGCAGAATCCATTAGAGTCAACCTTGAGGATACAATCAGGTTTATGCAGAGTATTGATAACAACTCAAACCAGAACAGGACGTGAAAACAACAAATAGTAATCATACAGTGGAGAGACCAGAGCTGACGACTCTTCCTATTTGGGGGCTCGACAATCGGCTTCAGGATTATATCAGGAACATCGCTGAGACCTATCAGTGTCCACGTGATTTCGTCACAGCAGCGGTCTTTAGCGTAGCCTCAACAGCAGCAGGGAACAAGGTTACGGTCAAGGATAAGTTCAAATCTTCACTTTGTCTCTGGCAGGTGTTGTTGTGCCCTAGTGGTGGCAGTAAGACAGAACCCATCAAGGCGGTGACGGCTCCCCTTACGGAACTCAATATTCAATATGCTAACAAGGGTTTCGACGATAAGCCCATCCGAGTGATTATTGATAACGTTTCAGAGGCCGCTATTATTAATGCTCTGGACAGGAACAGAGAAGGGCTGCTTCTGTGTCGCGATGAGATTCACAGTCTATTTATGACTAAGGGTATCACTGACAACCTGTTGAGCATATATTCCCATTCGCCCATCCTCAAAGACAGGGCGAACTGCAGCATTACCATCGAGCGGCCATATATGAGCATTCTTGGTGGTATCCAACCTGAGAGGATACAAGAATGTTTCGGTCATGGTAACTGGTCAAACGGGTTAGGACCACGCTTCTTGTTCTGTTGGACTGACGATGAGGAGTACCCGTCATACAGCATGAGACGAGCCGACCCGCTGCTTGCAAACCTGTGGGAACAAATCGTCTTCTTCATCTATAACCTTCCAAGTGGTTCAACCGTGGAAATTGATCCTGATGCGATGCTGGCTTATACTCGTTACTACAATGAACTGGCAATGCTGAGGAATTCAAAAAACACGACTATTGCAGAAAATGTCCTTTATGGTAAACTTCAGATCAACATTCTCAGACTTGCCGGTGTAGTGGCGGTATTGAGGTATGTTTCCCAGCCGTCATTGGGTCTGAAAATTGACATGGACGGCATATACTATGCTATTCGGTGCATGGACTATTATCAGGCATGTGGAAAACGTGTCATCCTGAATCTCGATCAGAAACAGGAGAAAAGCGGATTGATGCTTGATGGCATCCCCACGGCAGACCTCATCCGAGAACTCAATAAAAGGCGTCCCATCTCCAACCAGTCTGCCTTTGCTAAAGGATTGGGAGTAAAGCAACCTTATATCAGCAAGATCATCAACAATTAATGTGGTTATATGTTATATCTGACTTAAAAATCTATAAATCAAAAGGATAACAAGTGTATAACCTATAACTGCCGATAATGACGACCAAGCATGATATACATTGAATCAGATTGTATCTAAATAATTATCATTGGGCCCGTCATCGTGACAGGGCGGGCCTATTAAAAAAACAATAAAATGACTAAGAAGAAGAAAGAAAAAAAGATACTCAAACGAACTGGTGGTAACATGTATGCTAATACTGCTACATGGAACCCGATCAAAGGTCGCTGCTGTCATAAGTGCCCATATTGCTTTGTTGATGAATATGGTAAACAACAGCAAGATTTACACCTGGACGAAGCGGCTTTCGATTACGACTTGAACTCACCATACGAGATATTTGTCTGTTCCGGCTGTGATATCGGAGCGACCAATATTAAGGACGAGTGGGTTATCAGGATTCTTGACTACATCAAGCAGTTTCCTGATGCCAAGATTTTTCTCCAGAGCAAAAATCCCGGTAACTTGTTGAGATTTGCCGACAATGAGACTTTCAAGAAATCTACTATCGTTACCACGATTGAAACCAACAGAGCCTATAAGGAGTTCATGGGTAGTGCTCCGGCCGTTCAAGATCGAGCCGAGGCAATGGAAAAATTTCATGAGCTGGGCTTCACTACCCGAGTGACGATTGAACCCATCATGGCTTTCGATCGACAGGCGTTGGTGGATCTTGTTGAAAAATGCCATCCTAGCCTGGTCAGGATCGGCACCAACACTAACTGCAACTTTCATGTTCCAGAGCCCGAACCCTGTGATGTATGGGCTTTGATTCATGAGTTAGAGGAGTTCACTACGGTTGAAATGAAGAGCAACCTGAGGAGCTGGATGAGAAAACATTAAAACTGATAAAAAATGACAGAAAGAGAATATCGTATTTATCAAGCTCTTGGCCTGCCGACGTCATCAAGACACATGAACAAGGTTCAGGCCGAACATGTAATCAGAACTAACATGCAGAGCACTTGCCTGTTCTTCCGTGAACAGTATGGGGCTGAGTACGTCAATAATTTCTTTGTGAATTTGATTCAAGTTGTCGGTCATAATCCCTGGGTACAGGTTGTGGATGATAATAATTACTCAAAACACCTGAAGCTCTTTGGTGCAATGTACTGGTACCGCTGTTTCATTCAGTGTGAGATGGAAGGTAAAGAATCCATTCCATTAGTAGATACAATATTGCCGGTGAGCGTCATCAAACCTGAAGAGTTCATTATTGTAGCTGATGAGTTCTTCACCTATAACACCTTGGATGAAGATACCAAGAATAACAATCGCATACTTATGGACGAGTTGGATAAGAGCCATAACCTCATTGGGCTGCTTGTTGATGGCTATCTATGGGCTCAGGGTCATGAGAGGCAAGTTGAAAAGAAGTATCGTAGGAACCACGACGATGCATGCCGTTATTTGTACAGAAAGGCAAGAGGCGAGTTCAACATCACAGAGGACGATGTCGAACAATTTGGTGAAATTGTTTCAGACCAAACAGTATAATAAGTAAGGAGGTGACGCAACAGAAATCTAAGTAGACGAATCATTTATTGAGCATTTTGAGTATCAGGCCCGTCATCGAGAGGGGCGGGCCTATTTTCAAGAACAGAATATAATTATATATAAATAAGAATTTATTATGGACAATAAAAATTTTAATTCAGCTGTACCGTCAGGTTTTGAAAGTAACGGTGAACAGCGTAACGTTAGTTGTGGAGAACTTGTTGAACTCGAAAATAAGTTTAACGAGCAAGTCGAGAAGTTCCAAATTAGTTTTGATTCTGAAGAAGAACGACAGGAGGCACTTTCCGACTTTACCCAACAGTATATCAACGGTAATGATGACCCTCAGATCAATTTCGTCAATAATCAAGATACTTATTCAGTAGAAAAGTTTATTGAGAAACTGAACAGAATGAGCAAAGAAAACCCTTATTTGACATCGGATATTAAAGAAGAATACATTCATCTCAATACTTTCGATGTTAAGTTTCAGAAAGAATGCCTTATCGAGAGAGGTGCTGTTTTGGCGGTGAAGAAAGCCGACTATGATGTCATCAATTTAAATGAAAATCACGAAATAAAGATTTCTTTCGCCGTGATAGATAAAAAGTATTATACCGATAAGCCAGGTCAATTTACCAACTTTACTAGCGATGATAATGTTTGTAGTTCGGTGAGAGAATTCAATGAATTTCCTCCTGAATGGATGGAATTCATCGAGCATAGTGATAAAACTGGAAGTCCTATACTCACCACGAAATACTGGGGTCTAAGAATTACCAAGATTGAATTTCCTGAGTATCACTGCAAAAATAATCTCGTCAAGTATTATACTGTTACCATTTGCTACGATTGGAAGGAAACCTATCAGGGATTTCACGGAGAATGGACGATATATTAACAAACCTATGCTAAGCGTTGAGAGAGGTTGGGAATTATCCTGACCTCTTTCTTTTTTTTGCCTCTACCGAAACGAAAAAAAAGAAGAGCAACATCAACACTTCTCCAGCATTGATATCACACTTCGATCGGACTCTCTTGATTTGAATCGACGGTGGCAGCTTAAGGCCGGTGTCTATCCAAAACAAGATAATAACGTCCGGGATGGTGGTTTTCCGACTAACTCTTCGCTAGCTGGTCCTTCTCCATCATTATATTGTTGTCGCCCCTTACATCTGCCGGCATATCTCTTCTATTAAAGCCAGCAGTCCAAAATGGGGCGTATTTCTCTTTAGTTATTTATAAGGCAGCTGGGGGATTTCAGGCGGAGGTTCTATCTATAAACCAAGGAAACACAGATCGGAAACATTCAAAAAAGTCAGCGGTTTTTAAAAAATCCTCGAAAATGGCTGATTTTTCAGACACAAAAAGTGCTTTTATTATTCTGGAACAGGGTCAAAAACAGTAATTCCAGAAAAATAAAACGATGTTTTCGGGTGTAAAGAGCCTAAATAATCGCCCAAATTTGTCTATTTCCAGGAAATAACTATCAAAAAATCGGACTTATTTCCTAAATAATAAAAACTTTTAAAGTTTCGGCAGGTCACAGAGATACACTTCAAAAGTTGATAGATAATCAAGCGACCAGTTATTTACTAAATTTTCCTTTTGTATCAACAGTACCATCAGAGTTTCGAATAGTTGTTAATCCACAATTAGCACATTTCCAGTGAGATATCCCTGCAATATTAGCAATTCTTGTGATTTGAAAAATATCCGCTGCAGCACCTGAGATTTGTGCTATTGTGTCTCCGGTATTATTTACAGCAGCCCATTCGCTGATTGTAATTTTGTTATGTGGAGTAAACTTTCCACAATGAGGACACTTAAATGAATTTTGTTTACTCGTAGTAGTTCCTAAAAGATCTAATAAACCCATAATGTTAAGTTTTTAAAGATTTGACAATAGTTACCTTCAAACATATTAAATGATGATTAGTAATCCTTTTTAGCTTGTTCAATAAAGCGCTTAATGAAGCCTTTATCACCAAGCACTTGGTCAATAGCTGCCTTAAGGTCGGAACCTGTGATATTTGTGCCTCCACTACGGCCGGCAGCAAAGGATAGCGCTTTCAGATAAACATATCCTGATGCCAATGTCAAAGCATACTGCGCGGCACTCATCACCACTGCGCCTCCGACAGAGCCGATGAGTGGAATAAACTTCAATGCGCTGGCTACACCCGAAACGGCAATATACCCTGCGAGATTGGTTGCTACTCCCGAACCAATAGACTTGATGATATTCTCAGCAAATGGCAGATTTATCTTATTGTTAATGCGTATGTACATTCCCCATATGCTTGCGGCACCTGCTGCAAGGTCTGCACCAGGAATAGGAATCCAAGAGGATGCTACAGCTAATTTGCTGTGAGTCTTAACGACATCGACAATTTCTTTTGGCAGTAGATTATCAGCTTGTCTGTCAAGCTGTTCTACCACTTCTTTTGCGACATGAAGTAATTCGTGATCAACATTCATAATACTTGGTTTTTAGTTGATTCGTTCGACGTCTAGGTAACTCATATTTAGGACTCCAGCACGACGGATGTCTATGCCATAAATTCTCATGAATGCATCGACGACGGGCTGTCCGCCATTGGAAAGGACCGGATTGCTCATCGACTGAGTAACGACCTCGACACTCATGCCTGGCTCGATGCGGATGCCATTGTTATTGCACATCCGCTTAGTTTTAATCAGAAATCTTGCCATAACTCGTTTCTTAATTAATTATACAATGTTTCTAATTAGTAATAATTTTCTAGATAGCTCACGATATCTTTTACTTGAACTATAGTATCAACATCTTCATCTGGAATACTGATATCGAACTGGTTCTCAAATTCCATAATCAATTCCACTGCATCGAGAGAATCCACGCCCAAATCGCTCAGATATGTGTTTGGAGTTATTCGACTGGGAGATTCAGCTAGCTTATCTGCAATAATCGAAACAACCTTCGGGTAGAGTTCACTATCTTGTGAGGAATAGCTATCATCGTAATAATCGTCTCCATAATCGTCTCCATAATCGTCTCCATAATCGTCTCCTGACATTGCAGCACTAAATGCAGCTTCACTTATGTCATCACTATCAAGCATTCTCCTTAGAATCTGAAGATAACTGTAAGCTGCGGCATAAATCGATGCCCTATTGGCTGCTGACGTGGCCACGCCACCAACGACACTTCCTATTCCAGGTATTTTATTGGCAACAGCTGCAGTAGCATATCCTACAGCAAATCCTGCGGCGTTAGATGCCAAATTACTTACTATACCAGAAGCCACGCTCTTGAGAAAATTTTCCGAAAAAGAAAGCCCGATTACTTCGTTGATGTCGTAATACATTTTCCAGGTAGAGGCGATTAATGCTCCCATAGCTGCAAATTCAGACACAGCTCCTGCGGCACCAGACCATGTCGCAATATTTGCGTGACTCTTTACTTTGGCAATAATTTCTTGGCCGAGGAAATTAGAGGCCCGATCATCGACATACCCATTCGCAGACCGATATACCTTACTGTTCTTTTTACTAATCACTTTGCCTATCTCATAGGCTAAATCATCTAAAACTTCCATAACAAAGTAGTTGATCGAATAGTTTTGTGTTATATTATTCATTGGCATAAAAAGAAGCGCGGGAGTCTGTACTTGTTACTCGTCCCGCTCTCAGAGGCTCTAGCATTGCCAATTAAGGTTGAACGAGCAACGCAGAAGCCCACGCCGAATATGCTTCAATGCCTCGCCGTTCACACGACGATAGCAAATATACATATCCCACATAGGACATCTACCGTTGCCTCATCCTTGACCTTAATTGAAATTTGCTAGATTACTGAGAGCCAAGCACGAAGCGTCAAGTAAACGCCTTTCCTTATGTCATGTGTTCCCTGCCATGCACCCGCCACCATTTGGAAGCGGACTTCTGCCAAAGAACAACTGCAAATATACACATAATTTCATTTCAAAGCCCATTTTTGTAGCAGATTTTTCACCAAAAAGTATTTTGAATGTGATTCTGTCAATTTCTTGCGGCGATATGTTGCAACCTAGCTCTCACTATAGTTTTGTTTTTTAATGCAGCAATTCAAGGGAGTGAAAAAGAAAAGCAGCATTGCCGCTTTTCTAATAATTGTATTTACACGATTACTATCTTTTCAATTCAATTGATAACGTTTTATGAGGATTGAGACCTGCTTGGCGGTGAACTTACCTCCTCTGCTGGTCGTGAAACCCTCGTTGTTTAAAGTTCTAGCCATCTCACTCAGGTTATTGGTCTCTCGCACCAGGATTTTCAGCATGGCAACTGCTCGTTTATTGTGAGGATTGTTTGCTGCTTTCTCCTGGTTCGTTTGTCGGCTGTTTGAGATAGCTTTCTCCATATTACCCGTCAAGTTCTCCGGTTTACCAAGTTGACATCCTTGCTCCTTTTTCACTTGTAGGGCTGCTCTGGTACGCTGACGGATCAATCCAGCCTCATATTCACTGATGGCCGCGATGATAGTCAATACCAGTCTATTTGCTCTTGGAAAGTCACAGAATACGATTTCTATGCCCGAATCCAAAAGCTGGCTCGTAAAGGTCACGTTTCTTGAAAGTCGATCCATCTTGGCAACAATCAGTGTGGCCTTCATCTTCTTGCAGAGTTCCAATGCCTCGTGTAGTTTGGGACGCTGTGTTTTTCGCCCGCTCTCAATTTCCACGAATTCAGCTATTGGTTCTTCTCCGCTAAGATAGTTTCTGATAATTTCTTGTTGTGCTTGTAATCCGAGTCCCGACATGCCTTGCCGTTGTGTCGAGACCCGAAGATAAGCCACATATGCAATATT
>Ga0256407_10000453_pt1 | contig 98553 bp, 86 predicted proteins | sample RumenRJG_04DNA_FD_193489 | JGI IMG/M metagenome (GOLD analysis project Ga0256407, IMG submission 193489) | Bovine rumen microbial communities from Lethbridge, Alberta, Canada - RJG_04 | ecosystem: Host-associated > Mammals > Digestive system > Stomach > Rumen | place: Canada: Alberta... | reverse complement strand
GTTGAGGGAACAAACAGTAAGGTTAAAACCATAAAGAAAGCTATGTATGGGCGATGTAGCAAACTATTGTTATCTGCCAAACTGATGTACAGAGAAAATACGAAACACTAACAGATGCGGAAGAACCTATCTTACAAGGCAACGAGTGGCAGTAACTGCGTAAATCCAGTTATTGCCGCTTATTTTTTTGAAGAAAAGCGTGTGGCCTTGGGCGTAAATCCAGCTTAAGGTTACTCGCTTATTTTTTTTGCAAGGAGGATGTGAAAAATGAACGGAACTGAGAACCGTTATCTTGGAGAAGAACCGGTAGGAAGGTTGATGCGAAAGTATGCCGTGCCCTGTATCATCTCGCTTCTGGTGGGCGCTCTCTACAACATCGTAGACCAGATCTTCATAGCCAATGCCACCTATCTGGGATCCTACGGCAATGCAGCAAATACCGTGGTATTTCCTCTGACTGTCATCGCGCTTGCAATAGCAGTGATGATAGGCGACGGATGCTGCGCTTTTGTTTCATTAAGTCTCGGAAAAAAGGAAGGCGACAGAGCAAAAAAAAGCGTAGGTAATTCCATCATATTGCTGGTGATCAGCGGCATTATCCTTATGATCCTGTACCTTTTGTTCAGTGACGGGATACTGACTATGTTCGGAGGTACGGTAAATGACGAGACCTTCAGGCTTTCCAAAGAGTATTTCTTTTATATCACACTCGGGATCCCGTTCTACATGTTCGGACAGGGAATGAATCCAGTGATCCGTGCTGACGGAAGTCCAAAATTTGCAATGGTCTCAACCCTTGCAGGGGCAGTGATCAATATTATCCTTGATCCGATATTCATATTTGGATTCAAATGGGGAATGATGGGAGCTGCTCTTGCCACAGTGATCGGACAGATTGCAACGGCTGTCCTGGCAGTGCTCTACATCAAACATATGAAGATAATCAAGCCTTTGAAAGCAGATTTCGGATTGAAGGCTGATATCGTGAAAAGAACTCTTGTACTCGGTGTGACCAGCTTTCTTTCCCAGATCTCTCTTGTTGCAGCAATGGCAGCCATCAACAATATGATCCGAAAATACGGTGCCATGGACGTGATCTTCGGACAGGCGCAGTATGCGCAGATCCCGATGGCGGTCGTCGGCATTGTCATGAAGTTTTTCCAGATCGTGATCTCTATCGTAGTTGGTATGGCCGCAGGATGTATCCCTGTTGTCGGATACAATATGGGAGCTGGTCTTAAGGACAGAGTAAAGCGGCTGTTTACTGCGCTCCTTATAGCAGAGGCATCTGTCGGAGCGGCAGCCCTTGTCATTGTCGAGGTATTCCCTCAAGCTTTGATCGGTATCTTTGGCGCAGCAAATGAGAGCACTTATTATACGGAGTTCGCAATAAAGGCATTCAGGATATATCTTTGCATGATGGTCTTTGCATGTGTAAACAAAGCCTGCTTCATCTTCCTGCAGGCGATGGGCAAAGCCCTGGAGTCAGCAATGCTTTCAATGGTGCGGGAAATAGTATTTGGAGTAGGCTTCGCCCTTCTGCTGCCGCTGAAATTCGGGCTCGACGGCGTGCTTTATTCCATGCCGCTATCGGATATATTGACGTTCATTATTGCATTCTTCCTGATATTGCACACCTACAGGGAGCTAAAAATGGTCCCAGGGGACGGAGTCAAGGGTTCATTTTCAAAAAAAATGAACCCTTGACTCCGTCCCCATAGACCATTATTACAACGGAAGCCACTCAAGAACCTTTTTGATCTGGCTGTCCCAAAAGTCCCAGTCATGGCCTGCGTCCTCTTCGTCCCATGTAACATCGGCTCCATTATCTTTCAGGAAGTCCCGGAAATCCATATTTGCTTCAAAAAGGTCATCCTGCCTTCCGCAGGCCATATAGAACTTAGGGATTTCTTTCTTATCTTTGAACATCTCCGTGGCTGCCACCTTATGATTAAGATTTGTCTTTGATGCCGCATTTAGATCGTCAAAGAGGCCGATATTGGCCTCCTCTGATAAGTCATCGAATAAATGCAATGCGCTCGACAGCCCTGCCACATAACTGAAGATATCAGAGAACACGATCCCGTTTCTAAGCGCTCCGTAGCCTCCCATGGAAAGCCCGGCGATAAACGTATCCTCTCTTTTGTCAGAAAGCGGAAACATCCTTCTTGTAAGCTCCGGAAGCTCTTTACCGACAAAGGTCTCATAATCATTCCAGGGGGTTGGGGACTTGAAATAAAAGGCATTGTCGCCCGATGGCATGACAACCGCAAGATTCTTTTCTTCCGCCCATTTCTGTATGCGTGTCTGGCTGACCCAATCCGTATAATTTCCCAACAGGCCATGCAGAAGATACAGTGTCTTGTACTTCTGATCTTTGTCATTCAGATAACGGTCTGTATCAGCATCAAATCTGTCTGCGGGCAGGATCACATTCATAGGAACGATCCGAAACAATGCCTTTGACATGTAATTCACCTGTATCAGTGCCATATTATCAACCTCCTTCTTATAATGAACCCTGGGGACGGAGTCGAGGGTTCATTTTACCCCCATCTTCATCAAAGCCTTACTGATATGACAATAACCGCCGGGATTTTTGTCTAGATATTTCTGGTGATACTCCTCCGCCGTAAAGAAATTCCAAAGCGTCTTTACCTCTACGACTATCGGCAGATCATATTTCTCCTGCTCCTCTTTCATAATGTCCAAAATTTCAGGAAGCAGTGATCCATCCTCATAATAAATCCCGGTCCTGTACTGTATGCCCGTGTCGCCTCCCTGCCGGTTCACACTGGTCGGATCGATCACCATGAAAAATAAACGGAGCAGCTCCATTGTACTCATAACCGACTCGTCATAGACGACCTTCACCGTCTCTGCATGACCGCTGTCGCTGCAAACCTCTTCATAAGACGGATTTTTCTTTTCTCCATTTGCATAGCCGACTGTGGTGGAAATGATCCCGTCAAACTGATCAAAAAACTTCTGTATTCCCCAGAAACAGCCGCCCGCAAAATATATCGTTTTCACAATTTACCTCCCAACTCCTTTGGAACATAGGCGCATATGTAAATACCATCCTCCCGGTACTCTTCTGATATCAGCTGGCCATATTTCCTGACTAGGCCTGCCTTGGCTGCATCACAATAGGAAAACGTTCTTTCAAGATAAATTCTCTGTTCCCGAAGAACCTTATCAACAGCATCATAAAGCCGTTCAATCCCATCTCCTGTCTTTGCGGAAATACGCAAGCTTAGTTCTGCTCTGCCATCTCTCAGTGCACTGTCACTGCCCGGCAGGTCGCATTTATTAAAAACCGTGATAACAGGTTTGCCACTGATGCCAAGCTCGTCTAATGTGCCATAAACCGTCTTCATATGAAGATCAACATCCTCTCCGGTACTGTCAACAACATGGATCAGGATATCAGCATACTTTGCCTCCTCCAGTGTGCTTCGAAAAGCATCGATCAGTTGATGCGGCAGCTTGTGAATGAAACCCACCGTATCGGTAAGAAATATCTCTTCTCCTCCCGGAAGCACGCATACCCTTGTCGTCGGGTCCAATGTTGCAAAGAGCTTGTCCTCAGCCAGAACATCAGCATCCGTAAGCCGGTTTAATATCGTGGACTTTCCCGCATTGGTGTATCCCACAATAGCCGCAGTCCTTCGCACTCCGCTGATACGGCTTTTCCTTGACATCGAACGCGACTGTTCCAGTTCTTTTATATCCCGATTCAGCTTTGCTATCCGCCTGTTGATAGACCTTTTGTCTGTCTCCAGCTTTGTTTCTCCTGGTCCTCTTGTACCGATACCGCCACCCAGCCGGGACATGGCTTTTCCTATCCCCCGAAGGTGGGAAAGCCTGTACTTGAGCTGTGCCAGTTCCACCTGTATCTTTCCTTCTTTTGTCAAAGCATGAGAAGCAAAGATATCAAGTATCAGCATTGTCCGGTCAATTACCTTGCAATCCAGCATTTCAGACAGATTCTTCAGCTGAACCGGTGACAACTCATCATCACAGATAATGCCGTCCGCCTCATATGCGTCTATCAGAGCCTTCAGTTCCTTTGCTTTTCCGCTGCCCACATATGTTGCGGGATTGGGAGCAGAGAGGTTTTGCACAAAACTATCCTCTGCCACACCGCCTGCAGTCTCAAGCAGCTCCTTAAGTTCCTCTAATGACCGCCATGCCTTTTTTGTATCCTGTTCAGTCGACACAGCTGCTAACAAAAATCTTTCCATTTTTTTACATGCTCGTTGCTTATTTTGGTCCCTGGGGACGGAGTCAAGGGCTCATTTTGAAAAAAATGGTCCCTCGACTCCGTCCCCTAGGACCATTTTTACTTCTCCGTCCCATCCGTACTTCTCCAGATCCACATGATCATCTTTCACTTCAATACCGTCTGCTTTCAAAAGCTTTTCCTGCATGTTGCTCCCGCCGAATACAAATGCTTCTGCAAGACGTCCTTTCGAATTTACAACGCGGTAGCAGGGAATGTTGTCAGGATCGGGATTCTTGTGAAGCGCGTTGCCGACGGCTCTAGCCATTTTGGGATCCCCTGCTGCCGAGGCGATGGTTTTGTAGGTAGCCACCTTCCCCTTCGGTATCTTCTTTACTGCTTCATAAATCCTCTTTGTCGGCGAATCCGAGATCAGTTCATAGCTTTCCGCGATCATGTTTTTGATCTCATCAACAGGAACTGTTCCATCCAGAACCACAGTACTCCAGTGCTCCTTGTTCTGGTGATATCCGGGTTTGACCGAAGCGTATGTTTTTCTAATATAATACGCCTTGTCCGGATCCATTTTGACATTCAGGCAGATGAACCCCTCCATCTCATAAGTCCAGAGAAAGGCTTTGTTGTTTCCCCTGTAGCGCACCAGCTGCCAGTTGTCGTCATGAAACGGGGCATCGAGATAAGTGTCCGGAAATGACAATCCAAACGAAATCGCCGTCTCTCTCTTTGTCCATAGGGAAACATCTGACTCATTTCCGTTTAGCGGTTCATTTGTTTCGTAGTTTTCATTGTTTGTTTTCATTTTAATAAGACAAAATGGCTCACTATGCTCTGGCCCCTAGTATAGCTGTCACAATATAACCCGACTGAGGCGCCGAATGCTTGCCCGGGAGTGCGCGCCTGAAAACGCAGGCGTAGCGGGCTACGCCGAGGCTTTCAGGTGCGTACTGTCGGGTAAGCAGGCAAGCATTCAGTCGAGGTATTTAAGAACAGCTATGGTGACGGAGTCAATGGCTCATTTCAAAAAAAATGGTCCCTTGACTCCGTCCCCTGGGACCATTCTTACTGGCCATCTTTCGAATGATCGCATTGGCCAAATCTGAATAATTCTTCTGAGTCTCTTCTTCCAAATCCAACGAAACGTTTTGATCATACAAAAACGAAGCCAATACATCCCTGATCTGCTTTCGATCAACCCTATAAGATATTTCCCTTTCAAACTGCTCATATATCAACAATAAACATTCCGAATAGATTTCCTGATTACTCCCTCCTGCCAATAGGTTAAAAAATCCGCCTGGAAGAATCTGAAAAATTTTGCGGTCGGTTATCTTCATCATTTCACATCTCTCCATGATTATAGTCCCAGGGGACGGAGTCGAGGGGCCATTCCTATCAACTGATCGCGAGAATCCCTTTGGCGCTGCGAATTGCAACATCCTTGAAATGATTCCCCGGATTCATCTCAAAGGTCACATCAAGCTCATTCGACTTGTAATGTTCTACTATTATTTCCGTGTTTTCCTGCACTTCCCTAAGGTACATATTCCTTGTATTTGATTCCTTATCTCCAAGGGAGATATAAAGCTTCTCAGGCTTTTTCTTTATGTCGTGAGAGAGGACGTATTCTTTGAATCCGGGAAACCAGAGCGATCCTGACATGCTTGCCGCCCGGTCAAATGCATCCGTTTGATACAGCGTATACAGCGCAAACAGACCGGCAAGGGAATATCCTGCTATGCTGATGTGGGCAGGAGTACCTGATACTCTTTTCAAGCCTTCGGGCAGGATCTCATTTAAAAGGAGCCTCAGATAATCCTCCGCCCCACCGGTAAACGGGGCATCCTTTTGTGAGGTCGGCGGACAATACCATGGCGTCATATCATGATCCCAGTTCAGATTGCCAACACATAAAAGATTAAAAACTTTTTCGTCCTGTCCATGAGCCGCCTCTATAACTGCTCCTCCATCGCCGGCGTAATTATTCAATAAAATAAGAGGGCTGTTAGGTTCCTTTGAATGGTACAAGGTCACCTGTTTCACACCAATGCTGAATTTTTCAATATTCATGGTCTCACTTCTTCGTTCATCTGCTCATTTATGAACCCAGGGTATGGTCCCAGTGGACGGAATCAGGAGCTCATTTTCAAAAAAAATGGTCCCTCGACTCCGTCCCCTGGGACCATTTTTACTAATTGCAATTTGACCGTAGTTATGATAGCATAACCACCTAAAACAATAAAGAAAGGCACATCTGGTGTATAGGTAAAGGAATGAAGAATAGATAATTTGATTTGGTAAATGCAAGCGAATTGTTATGGCTCGAAAGAGTCTGTTTGTGTATGCCGGATCGGATTATCGTATTCATTTTGAAGCCATCATGGAGTGATAATGTGTGCTTTCGGCATATCTGAGGTCTTCATTTGTACGTTTAATCTGCTTCGGTATGAAGCAGATTATTTTTGTGCCATAAAAAAATGGAGGTGGCTATGGCACAGATACAAGTGAATGACCTGACATTTTCTTATGACGGAAGTTCAGATGAAATCCTTAAAAACGTGAACTTCAGGATAGATAGCGATTGGAAGATCGGACTTATTGGCAGAAACGGGAAGGGAAAAACGACGCTTCTGAATCTGTTCATGGGAAGGTATGAGTATCGTGGAAGCATCAAGGCGGGTATGCGTTTTGATTATTATCCATATCGGGTGAGTGATCAGGAGCTTTCAAAAAATGCTGCCGATCTCTTTTGTGAATGGAAGCCACAGATAGAAATCTGGCAGGTATTGATCCAAATGAGTGAACTGAAGATGGATCCGGAATGCCTCTATCGGCCTTTTTCGACCCTGAGCTTCGGGGAACGCACAAGGGTAATGCTGGCAGTGCTTTTCGCTACGGAGAATGAGTTTCTTCTGATCGATGAGCCGACCAATCATCTTGACAGGGAAGCACGCACGATCGTAAAGGAGTTTCTGTCTTCAAAAAAGGGATTTATCCTCGTATCCCATGACAGGGACTTGTTGGACGGAGTATGCGATCACATACTTGCATTAAACAGGTCTACGATTGAAGTGCAGTCCGGGAACTTTTCGACCTGGTGGGAAAATAAGGAAAAGATGGACGCATTTCATCGTGCTGAAAACGAGAAGCATCTAAAGGAGATAGGAAAATTAAAGGCGGCAGCAGACAAAAGCCGCCGATGGGCAGACAAAAACGAGCGTACAAAAATCGGATTTGATCCGGTTAAGGAAAATGACAGGAGCATCTCGACCAGATCCTTTATCGGAGCGAAGACCAAAAAGATGCAAGCCCGTGTCAGATCCTTTGAACAGCGCATCGACCGTGAGATCGAGGAGAAAGAAGGGCTGCTCAAAGATATAGAGCGGGTAAACGATCTGAAAATAGAACCGCTCAGCTTCCATAAAGAAGTGCTGGTCAGCGCAAACGATCTTGCGCTCCGCTATGAAGGTGCAGAGAGGGAATTATTCTCGGGACTTTTGTTTCAGGTTAAGCGAGGAGAAAGAGTTATCATTTCCGGAGAGAACGGATGCGGGAAATCGAGCATTCTGAAAGCGATACTGAAAAAGATAGATTGTCGGGATAAGGAGCCGGCCAAGGGACTCCTGATATCAGGAAATCTCAATGTCGCATCCGGCATGACAGTATCTTATGTAAATCAGGATACATCATTTCTTAAGGGATCACTTCGGAAATACTGCAAGGATGCGGGGCTTCATGAAAGCCTTTTCCTTGCGGTACTCCGACAGCTTGATCTTGGGCGGGAGCAGTTTACAAAGAACATGGAGGATTTTTCAGAAGGCCAGAAGAAGAAGGTCCTGATCGCACAAAGCCTGATCACTCCGGCGCATTTGTATATATGGGATGAACCGCTGAATTTTATCGATGTGTTCTCACGTATGCAGATTGAAAAACTGATCATGCAATATAAACCAACGATGCTGATAGTCGAGCATGATATCAGATTTCAGGAAAAGGTGGCGACGGAGGTGATCGAAATAGGTTAGCACCAGAATACGAAAATGGTCCCTCGACTCCGTCCCCAGGGACCAATAATAATGGTCCCGGGGGACGGAGTTGTGGGACCATTTTTTATACTTCCTTTTTGTAACGCAAAAATCCGTACACCCCAAGCACCCCTGTAAATATCACGGCACTGTATGTACTGAACCTTTCAATCACCCCGAAAATCTCTTTGGGCATAGCTGCACTTCCGGCAGCTCCAAAAAACATACAAAAGAGCGCGGCTATCGAAAGGATTCCCAACAGTCTTTTTTTATTCTTGAAGCTTCCGATCGCAATCAGGATCAGCGATATGATCGAAAGAAGAACTACCAATATTGTGATCACATATACATGAACAAACGACTGCGCGCTTCCGTCATATCCGCTTCCCGACAAGGGAAATAGGGAATATCCAATAGCAGAAACTGCATTCATCAGCGAAAAAAGATAAATCCCCGCTTTGAATACTTTTCTCTCATTCCTGACCAATATACAAAGAAACGCTGAGCAAAGGCAGCAGAATATGTGATAGACGTTTGAATATCCGCTTGCAACTGCAAATGAAGGCGCATCCGTTGCCGTCAGATCACTTACCGCCTGTCTCATCCATTCATATCCCGGATAATGCTGCGCTCCGATAATATCATGAAGAAAATAGAAAAGAATACTGAACAATCCAAAGACCAAAGCCCATCTGCCTATAGTTTTTCCGTTAAACTCATTTTCCATATTATTGCGCTCCTTTGACTTCGTATATTCTGCAAAACTCATTGATGAAGTCTGGCATTATCTTTTCATCCTTCGAAAGTCCGGCATGCTCAAGATCATTCTCATAATCAAGCAAGGCGTGGATTCCCATTGCAAACGAGACAGCTGCTGAGTCAATGTCGGAAAAATCAGCGATACTCTTTACCTGGAGAGCATAGAACAGCGCTTTTGTTGCATTGATCATGGTCTTTGTTTCTTTTGCCATGATCTCTGCAGCCGAAGGGTTGATAGACCTCTCAGACATGATGACCTTGTAAAAAAGAAACAACTTTGGATCTGAGATCATTCTCCTGTAGTTTTCCACTGCTTTTGACAAAACCTCGCGAAGCGAAGCGCCTTCGGAAAGTGCGTCATAATCAACCTCTCCAATTCCGGCTCTCTGCTTAGATGCCTCTCTCAAAAAGCCATACATCGCTTCCACGATCTCTTCTCTTGATGAATAATGATTATAAAGAGACGCTTTTGTTATTCCTACTCTGTCAGCGATCTGCTGCATAGAAACCGTACCAAGACCGTGTTCTGCCGCAAGTTCCAGTGTTGCATAGATGATTTCGTGTTTCCTGTCCATTGTTTTCCTTTTCCAAAAAGCTACCGGCCGGATGTTATTGTACTACCGTTTGGTAATGTTGTCAAGAATCAGCTCTTCAGCCGCTTTGCCATCCCTATCCCGTTTGTAAAGCAGTAAATATGCGCCTAAGAAGGATGATACCCCGAATGCAGCAAGTATCACCTCTATCGCCCATACCGGCAGAGTCAATACCCCGGTCGCAGTCATTCCGGCAACAAAATCCATTGCTGTATGAAGCAGGATCGCAATAGGATACAGCCAGATTCTTCCCTTATCTCTGCAGGCATAGAAAACTATTATTGATGCTCCGATATGGAAAAGCACTCCGAAAATCCTTTCTATAGCGCCAAGCGCAAGATCTGAGAAAGAAAATGACGCAATCGCACTTCCCAAAGTCACGAGTGAATCTGCCTGTTCCGGTGCCTGTGACCTTACGAGCTCGAGGACTGTTCCAAATGCTCCTGAATTGATCATTACTGCAATGGAAATATTGGATATGTATGTTATCCCAAGGAAGATTATCACTTCAAACCCGCCATGCCCGATTCCGTAAGAGATCGAAGTCTCTCTGTTTTTTCTTTTTCGAAGCAGGGTCTTGAATGCCAAAAGACGACCGGTTTCTTCAAAGACTCCGGGAAATATTCCCATCAACAGTGCCAGCAAAACCGGTCGTGCGTTTATGAACTGACTTATTCCTGTATCAGGAAGCCCCATCTGTGTCGGGGCAATAAGCAAAGCCTGAACAGGTTTTTCCAGAATGATCGCAAACAAAAGAAATGTCGCCGCGCCAACCAGGATGGTCGTAAATCTCTCTTTCTTCTTTTTTGTCCATATTACCGCGATCACAATGGGACCAGCGATCATCAGGATCGCTCCAAATACAAGCATGACGAACTGCTTTGCCGAAACATTGGCAATCTCTGTCATGTCAATCTTTCCCTCCTTTTTCGGAGCCGATCTCGCTCACATATACCTTATGCGCATAAACAAGTGTAATCAATGCAGTCAGTATCACAGCCCCAACCGAAGCCATCGCGGCTATGAATGAATTTTTCAAGATCACGGCTATGATTATAGTGAAAATTCCTGCAATCATAAGCCCATAAGCCCCAAACCGGTTGCTCTTTCTCCATGTATTATCGTTATACATACTCCAGTTCACTCTGAACCCGACCGTACTGTTGATCCGTGTCTTTGTCATAAAATTACCAAGTATGATAAATATGAGCCCCAGCATTATTATTGATATCTTCCCGATATCAACTGTCATTTGTGTAGCTTCCGACGCTGCCGCGGTTACCGCTCCATACAATATAAAGCCCTGCATTACGGTAAACATCACAGTCATGCACAATCCGGCTATGCCAAGCACCTTCGCATTTGTTTTTGAACCGGCTCCTTCCTTTTCATCCTTCGTATTAAGAGCTTTCTTCTCGTAATAGCTGATAAACAGTGTCCAGAATAACGACATAGCCAGAATGATGATCGGAAAGACGAGGTTCTCATACTTTGAGCCCCATCTGTCAATATTTCCACTGACATCATAATGTACAGGCACCTGATCAGGAAAAAACAAGAGCACTATTGCTGTCCCGACTAATGAAATAAACGAAATGATCCACATTATCTTTTTCATTTCTTTCGCCCTCCGAATTGTTTTATCCAGATTATCAATTCTTCAAAAACAGATGTGTTGATCTCATAATAGATAAAGTTTTTCTGCTTGTACTCAATGATCAGGTCAGCTTCTTTAAGCAGCCTCAGATGATAGGATAATGCTGCCGGTGTTACCCCAAGCCTCTTTGCAATCTCCCCGGCATTCAGAGGGCCTCCTTTCAACATTTCAAGTATGTCTCTGCGCTGCTTATCAGCCAGCACCTTGAATAGATTTGTTTCGCTCATACTACTAACTCGCCCTCGAAAGCTATTTAAAATATTTTTTAAATTCTGCCGTCAGTATAATTTCATGGCAATCTTTTTGTCAATTGTTTTTGGTCCTTGGGTGTTTGCTCCCCCTGTTTTTGGTCCCAGGGACCATTTTCCGGTACCATTATTTTACCTTCCCTGCTGCAACGCTTGCAGGGTACCACCGCTCAAACCATGCCGTGAAGACCCCCATAAGTATCGGTGCCGCATTATTGATCACTGTCGACACGATCTGAAGATGGTTTTTGTACAGGAAAAATGTGACTACGGAAATAATGACATACAGAATTCCCCATGCTGCGGCAAGTATATAGTTTGCCTTCATGAAGATAGGATTTTTCAGGGCATCCTCGCCATTATAATTGTATTTCACATATGCCGCGCACAAGGGTTCCCTTGTCAGACAGGACAAGAGCCACATAAGTCCAAACCCAAGGTATCCAAGGATGACAAAGACCTCTGTATACCCCGACAGCTGCGCGGCAGCGGAAAGAATTCCTACTACGCAAAACGTTACCGCATCATAGATCGTCATCTTCCTTCTGAATGCTAAAAGCGGCATAGTGCAACATACAAAAAATATAATGACCGTTCCTGTTTGCCCGTTGACGGATACCGCGATCCAGAATACGATCCACGGAATGAGCAATACAGCCATTGAAGGTTTCTTCTTTTCCTGTGTTTGAACGGATGCTTTATTCTTTTCCTTATTGCCGGACAAGGATCCGAAAAATTCATCCCAGCGGATCATCAGATCAAAATCACCTGTCACCTTGTATAATCCCTTCATCAAAGCCTCATCGCCCCGTATTTCATCCCGGGCGATCGAAAGCCAAACCTCCCATGGAGTTTCAATCCTTGTTGTCGGGATAAGATCGTTCCCCTCAAACACCTCACTTTTCTCTTTCCCCAAAACGATCTGATATGTCTTGCCTTTGTCCGTATAAACGATCTCTACAACTCTTTCTTTCCCGTCATATGCGGCTTTGTTGTACAATGCCGCCATCTGTCTTGTGAAAGATAATGTCTCATCAGTCTTTCCCTCTCCGTCTTCTGATATCCCCCAACTGGCATCCGCCATTTTCTCAAAGACTTCCTTCGGATACAAAAGTTGAGATAATTCTTCTCTCGTCTCTTCTTTGATTTTTCCGTTTGCAAATTCTTCTCCGGCTCTTCTTACAATATCAAGATACTCATCCGTACGACTTTTCAGCTCCGGAACCCGAAACAGCTCGCCCTGTCCGCACATGATAATGTCGTAATTTTCACCGCACATATGATCAAACAAAAGCTTTACACTATCATAATTCTTTTCTGCGGAATAGAAGCCGCAGGTTGAAATGACAATGTGCCGTTTTTGACTCATATCGAAGCGTGACGGATGGGAGCCGCTGCCTTTTCCGTCCGTTCTGTCTGTCATGAACGGAAGGTTCATAGGGAGCTGCCTGTCGATCAGATTCTTTAGTCCTCCGGGTACACTGAAATAATAAAGCGGAAAACTCCATATGATCACATCTGCCCAGACTTCGGAATCTATCACATACTGCATATCATCTGAAATGACACATTTCCCCGGTGTCTTGTTCCAGCAGCAAAAGCAGCCTTTACAGCCTGCTATCTTGCTGGTGGCAACGGTGATCTCTCTTACTTCACTTTCACCAATTCCGTCAAGGAAGGCTCGGGTAAGGCGCATTGTATTGCTGTCGGAACCTTTAGGACTTCCATTTATGACCATTATCTTCATTTTTGAATTTCCTCCAATTCCGAGATACATTCACTGCACCACTTCCTCAGCATCTTCATATATTTTCTTCCGAAGGATATCGTCATATTCCAGTACATACTCTTTTCAGGCGTTTTTGAAAGGACCGGCCTGTATCTATCGACAGCTGAATCCGCCTTTGAAAGCCCTTTTAAGAATTCATCACAGCCGGCTTGAATATGCCTGAATCTCTCTATATTTTCCTCAGGGGAAAGCTCTCCCGCGAAAAAGGTCTTCATCAAAAGTCCCATATTCCGGTTTCCGTAATCTTCCTTACGAAGCCAGGTCTTAAGTTCCTCCCTCCCCTCATCGGTGATCGTAAATATGTTTTTATCCGGCTTTCCCTGCTGTTCTACCTTTCGATCAGTAACAAATCCGTTTTTCTTCAGCGTTTGAAGCTCCCTGTATATCTGACTTGTATTTGCTGTCCAGAAAAACTGCAGTGAGTCACGAAATGCCGTCATTATTTCATACCCTGTCATCTCTCCGTAATTCAACAATCCAAGTATTCCGTGTTTTAACATCGAAGGCTCCTTTCATATTCAACTTGTGGAATATGTTATTATACATGTGGAATATTGTCAAGAGTAATCCCAGGGGACGCATGATTTCTCTTAGCGTAGGGACGAGCTTAGAGAAATCATGCGTCCCCTGGGACCATTTACATCTGTTGACAAGCAAAAATAATTGGCTATAATGATTTCCCGAAAGTAAATAAAGAGTACGGGGAGCTTGTATTTGCAGGCTGAGAGGAAGTCATCAAACTTCGACCCTTTGACCTGATGCGGATAATGCCGCCGTAGGAATACATGTTCTTGTTTAACGGAGGATACCGGTCGGGGTATTCTCTTTTTTTCGCAACCTATCACCAAAGGAGAAAAAATGAAAAAGATGAACACAAAGAAGCTTGCAATAGCAGGCCTTCTCACCGCATTAGCTGTAGTCGGAAGCCTTCTGTCATTTCCGGTTTTCGGAAGCAAATGCTCACCTGTTCAGCACATTGTAAACATTGTCAGCGCAGTACTTCTTGGACCCTACTATGGGATAGCCTCAGCTTTTCTGGCCTCGCTGATCCGCAATCTTATCGGTCTCGGGAGCCTTCTGGCTTTTCCGGGAAGTATGATAGGAGCCTTGCTTTGCGGTCTTTTGTACAAAAAGACAGGAAACCTTATTTTGACACTTTTGGGTGAAGTATTCGGAACTGCAGTACTTGGTGGACTTTGCGCTTATCCTGTAGCCATCTTGTTTATGGGAAAGGATGCGGCAGGGCTTGCATTTTATGCCTACATCATTCCGTTTTTCATCTCAACTGCTGCGGGAGCCATTATAGCAGGCGTACTTTTGACAAGCCTGAAAAAAACAGGAGTTCTTAGGAATATGCAGGAGGCACTTGCCCAGTGAGGAAATGGTCCCACGACTCCGTCCCCGGGGACCAAAATGCCCGGGGACCAAAATGCCCGGGGACCAAAATGCCCTAGGACAATTTCTGAAACCATTTCCGGGAGCATTTCTTCAGTAAAAGAGCGGGAGGTCTCCCTCCCGCTCTGACTTACAGAAATCCTCACGTCATACTTCTTTTATGAAATATGCGGTATCTGTGTGACAAGATTGTCAATATTCTCAAAAATCCCGCTCTTTGTGGTTCCCAGGTCATTCACCTTCCCCAGCTGCTGTCGCATTCTGTCGCAATCATTATTAATTGAATCAAAGCGGTTCTCGATCACCTTGATCTGGGCTCCTGCCCTGTCTGCAGCTTCATGTATCTCCTTTTGTACCGCACCCGTTTTGGATGCACTTTCTATGATCTCATCAAAAGTGGCATAGGTTGCATCTACATTTTCCAGGCTCTTGTCAAGGCTTTCAACGGAGTCATGCATGCTGGAGGTCAATTTGTCACTTTCCTCGCCCACATTACTGATGGATGAATTTACCTGCTCGATCAGGACTTTTATCTCATCTGCCAGCTTCCTGACTTCCTCGGCAACTACGGCAAAGCCCTTGCCGGCTTCTCCGGCTCTCGCCGCTTCAATGGAGGCGTTTAAGGCCAAAAGGTTTGTTTGAGAGGCGATCCCAACGATCTGCTGCATATAGCCGGCGATCTCATTCACGGAGCCTTTGAATTTTTCAAAGCCCGTTTCCATCTCATTAAAGGTGCTTCGAACCTCGTTGGAGCTGTCCTTTAATTCGCCAACCTTACCCTGTGCAGTCCTCACACTCTGTTCTATCTCTTTTCTGACTTCATCGAATTTTAATGTGGATTCATTGACTTCGTTAAAAACATCATTGAAACTGTAAATCTCGGTCTTTAGTTCTTCGTTCCCCTTCATCACCTCAGAAAATGTATGGGAGATCTCATTTAACTCCGTAAGAGAATCCACCTCATTTTCAACCAGATTCTTCTGACAATCTTCAATAGCGTCTGCAATATAATATAAAGCCCTCTTTTGATCTGTAGCGGAAATCCCTTTCTTTACAGTGATCGTCTCCGCGGGTGTCTGCTCAAGAACTTTATTTTTCTTTCTTCCAAACATGATGTCCCCCTTATTCAAATACCACACAGGTCATGGTCTGGTTTACAAACTGATCGTTAAAATGTTCTCCGTACCCCACCAGACCGCAGGATGTTCCAAGAGATGCGATCTTGTCAAGATATCCGTTTAATTCGTTTCTCTGCTGAAGGAGCAGATATCGAAACGCACAATTGACAGAATAAATTCCTGACACATGCGAAAAATCGCTTTTTATGGAATTTACCGTCCTTTGAGCGACCTCCATAGGATCATTCATCTCCAGAAGTGTCAGAATATCTGAATCATTGACCTGTCGATAACAGGTAATGCCGCTTCCCTCAACACCTTTTATGGAAACGATACAGATATCATCACCAACCATTTTCCCAAGAGGATTGGTATGGGTCTGATTCTCGATTCCCTTTTCGCTGCAACCGGTCAGATCCATATAAACAGCTTTTGCACTGCGTCCATTGAGTTCGCCGATGTAATATTTCTTTTTGTCCGTCTTTGACGCCAGAAGACGCACGCCCTCACGGGGTGTATAGATATTTTCTTTATAGGTCTTTACCTTTCCAGTTTCATTTTTGATAAGCGCATACACCATGGCATCCTCGTACACATGTCCGTTGCAGGCTACCTTTCCTGCGTCGCCTGTAGCACCCATAAGCTGAAGATGATGTTTTTTGATCAATGGAGTTACTGTGCTCAAAACCGCTGCGTCATTTCCGGCGCAAAAATCTATGATCGCCGTATTATTGTTTCCGGGTTTTACTTTGGTCAGATCATCCTGCATTCGAGCGATATGTCTGGCCGGTGCCGTGGAAACTCCCTCAAGCACACCCGCTACTGCTGTCACTCCCTCGGTAAATGCAGTGACAGTGACTCCCTTTTCTGCCACTCTGTTGCCATACCCCATTGCTATACAAGCGATACTGGGAATGCCCTTGTAATTGTTTTCCAGATCCTTTACATTTTTTTCAAATTGATCCGCCGGGGAAGTCATGATGATCAGCTTCGGATTCGACAGTCCTTTTGCCGCTTCCGCCACATTTCCGGCAACGCTTGTCCCATAAAACATCTTCATGCGTTTGTAGCCTCCATTAGAACAAAAAACAAATAAGCAAAACTCAATCTGCATTGATTGAAAAAATTCTTCATTCAAAGTATATCATTATTTTCTTTCAAGCCAAATAGTTTTACAAAAAAGATGCGGCTGATACGCTATTCCCGTATACAACCGCATCTATTCTTTTCTCACCCGTTCACGATCCTCGTGATCTTATCAACCACATCATTCACGTAATCATCCCTGCCAACGCCCGTCTGGAGTCCAAAGCCGTTTTTGAGAGCGGCTGTACTTACGCCGATACCATTGGTTTCGATCGTTCCCTCCACAAGAACGGGTTTTACGGTGATGACGCTGTCATTCACAGTTACGTGCAGTTCAATTTCAAGCCGTTTATCACGCTTGAATACAATCTTCTTGCCAAGGAAGCTTGAAAGCTTGATCGATACAGGAAACTCATCCTTGTGCTGATCCAAAAGACCATACAGCTCTTCGATAGTAATGCTTCGGCCCAATTCTATCTTCCGCGGAGTCGTAGAAGACATTGTTTTTTCAGATCATCTTTTAACCCCATTTTTTCTCCTTTCACTCTGTAAAATGGCCCCTTGACTCCGTCCCCTGGGACCATTTTTTCTCCTTTCACTCTGTAAAATGATCCCTTGACTCCGTCCCCTGGGCTCATTATAATTCGAAAAATGAAAACGATGATCATTATTCTTATCATTCTGATTGCTGTGGCGCTGCTGTATCTTCTGTCCATAGCCCCGAGACTCATCAATGCACCTTCTGCCGAAAATTTCCTTAAGCAGAACCTTTATGCGCATAGAGGTCTTCATGACAATAGGACCATTGCTCCCGAAAACTCTATGGCTGCTTTCAAAAAAGCTGTGGACGCAGGTTATGGCATTGAACTTGATGTACAACTGACTAAGGACGGGATTCCTGTCGTATTCCATGATTTTTCTTTGGAGAGAGTTGCAAGATATGAAGAAGGAAATGAAAAAGTTTGCGGCAAGGTAATCGACTATACCTTTGATGAACTCTCAAAATTTCATCTACTTGATTCTGATGAACGTATCCCGAAGTTCGAGGATTTCCTGAAGCTCGTAGACGGCAAAGTTCCGCTTATAATAGAGCTGAAGATAGAAGGCTTTGATATTTCTGTATGTGAGACAGTGGACAAACTTCTTTGTGACTACAAAGGAGTTTACTGCATTGAATCCTTTAACCCATTAGGCCTGCTGTGGTACAAAAAGAATCGTAAAGATGTTTTCAGAGGGCAGCTATCACAGGAATTTTTCAGGGCGCCTGAAAAAGAGTTTCACACGCCGCTTCATTTCATGCTTTCGTTCCTTAACTTCAATTTTTTGACCAGGCCGGATTTCATAGCATATAACCACATGCATTCAAACAATCTTTCAAGGATGCTGTGTCACGGCTTGTTCAAAAAAACAGCTGCCGCCTGGACCATAAGAAGTCAGGCGGAGCTGAACAGAAACAAAAAGCACTTTGATATATTTATTTTTGAGGGCTTCATACCTGAATAGAAGCTTATGGCTCCATCTCAGGCATCGAAAGCATGGCTCCCTTTCTTTTGATCACTATGGATGCAGCCTTGTTCGCAAAAGAAAGCATCTCAGACAGAATATCCTCATTAAGAAAATCTATCCCGTATTTAAGCACTCTGTCAAGGGCGCAGCCAAAAAAGCAGTCACCTGCGCCTGTCGCATCTATCACTTCGTCACATTGAACAGCCGGTGAGAAAACCTTTAGATCCTTGTAATAAGCAAGGCTTCCGTCTTTCCCGAGAGTCAGCAGGACAAGCTTCGCCCCTGTCTCTTTTTTCAGTATCCCTATCGCCTTGTCAAAATCCTCTTCTCCCGTATACCAAAGGATCTCATTGTCAGAGAACTTCAAAATATCGGATACCGACAGTCCGAATCTTACCTTGGAGCGAAGCATATCAGTATCATCCCAAAGGTTCATCCTGATGTTCGGATCAAAGCTGATGAGCGCGCCTGCCTCCCGGGCTTTGGCCACTGCTGTCTCTGTCGCCTCACTTGAGCAAGTGCTGCTCATTGAAAGAGTCCCGAAATGAAAAAGCTTCGTGTCCTTCAAAAGTGAAAGCGGCACATCCTCCATTGAAAGCATCATATCCGCACCGGGATCTCTGTAAAAGGAAAACTCCCGGTCGCCGTCCTTTGTCTTTTTTACAAAGGCCAGCGTGGTTTTTACTCTGTCATCAAAGGATAATCCAATCGGATCAATACCCGCAATTTCAATCGCTTCCTCAAGCTGCCTCCCGAAGATATCATTTCCGACCCTTCCGATAAAGGCAGTCTTCCTGTGAAGTTTCGAAAGCATAGAAAGCACATTGCACGGTGCACCTCCGGGATTTGCTTCGTAAGCCGCCTTTCCCCCGCAGCCCGGCTCATCAGATGTAAAATCTATCAACAACTCCCCAAGAGCAACCGCATCATAATTCTTCATGCCAATCACATTATCCTTCTTTTTCACTTAACGTGAAACCCGAAGCCTCATCTTTCTTTGCAATATACTGCTGTCTACATGGGATAATCTTCCTCCGAATTCCCCATCGATCGAATACTCCATCGGAGAATCGGAATCTATGGTAACCTCCGACGCTACAAAATAATCAAAAAATCTGTTATTCAAATTTCCGACAAGGAGCCTGTTTATCATATAAGCGACGTCGCCTACTGTTTTCGGGGCTTTGATAAGTGTTACCTCAAAAAGCCCGTCCTGAAGATCAACGCCCCTTGACAGAGCACCGTTGAAGCCGGCGATAGACTTTGCATTTGCTATCATACCGGCCGCATAATCGCCTTCGTAAAAGATCCCGCCGGGCGCCGTAACCTTGAGATGATAAGGCTTCATCTTGTAAAAAGTAAGAAATTCCGGAAGTCCCTTTAATAGATATGCAGTATGTCCTAAAGCATTCTTCAGCTTCTGGGGCGTGTCATATGAAAGATGAATGAAGTTCCCGAATGCGGCAATATAGGAAAAACAGAAATCTCCTATCATTCCAAGATCAAAAGTATCTGTCTTTCCGGAAACTATGATCTTCGCGGCCTCTATGGGATTCTTTGGAATACCGTGACTTGCCGCAAAGTCATTTGCAGTCCCCACGGGGATATAACCGACTGTCGGAAGCACGCCCTCATGAGACCTCATGAGACCTCTCACAACTTCATCCAAGGTACCGTCGCCTCCGGCCACGACAAGGCATTTGTACCTCTCGCAGTCATATTCCTTCGCAAGCTCCTCCGCTTCACCTGCCCCAAAGGTGGGATGACAGGTCACATCAAAGCCCGCCTTCCCGAAAACATAGAGGATCCCGGGGAGCGCCGTCCTTACCTTCCCTTTACCCGCAACCGGATTATATACAAAATATAATTTTTTCCTATCTTTCATAATCCACCTCATCTCAAACAAAGTATTTCACAAATTATAAATATAACATCAAGTATTTACAAGCGCCCCGCCCTTCACAAGTCACGCATGACTGCGTAGCACTTTTTTATCATTTGAATTATAATACCTTACTATGAACGTCTTTTTCTACCGCTACGGCAGCATAGCCGAGCCCGATATAATAAAAGCAATGAAAGCCATGGATTTTTCGGTGGACGAATATACCCGTGAGATCCATGACAAATCTTATGCGCCCTCGGCCGCTGTGCGCGAGGTTGGCGCTTACCTCCAGGACCATCCTGCGGACTGCGCCTTTTCGATCAATTTCTACCCCTTTCTTTCAGAGGTCTGCAATATATTTCATATCCGCTATATCTGTCTGACCGTGGACAGCCCGGTGATGGAGCTCTACAGCGTCTCTGTAAAGAACGAATGGAACCGCATCTTTGTTTTTGACAGAGAGCAGCAAAAGGATATTGAACAATATAATCCGGGGCATGTCTTTCACCAGCCACTGGGTGCAGACATAACAAAGTTTGATACTCTGCTCCAAAATACACCTTCCTCTGTGAAAAAGCGCTTTTCTCATCCGGTTGCTTTTGTGGGATCTCTTTATACTGAGAAATGTCCCTACGACAAAGTGAAAAACCTTCCCGAAAAGACAGCGGGTTATCTTGACGGTCTGATGGCCGCGCAGGAAAGGGTCTACGGTTATTATTTTGTGGAAGATCTTCTCACAGACAGGATAGTTTCAGACTTCAAAGCTCACCACCCTTCCTTCTATCGCGATCCTTCTCCCGACTCTTTTCTGACGGACAAAAGAACTCTTTCTCAGCTTTATATAGCAAACAAGATCGCTTCCAACGAGCGCATACATACCTTCTCTCTCGTCGCGGAACAAAACGGGCTTGATATCTATACAGCCTCCGACACAAAAAAAATGCCCGGCGGGCTTCGAAACCGTGGCCTTGCAAAATCATTAACGGAAATGCCCGTGATCTTCAATCAATCAAAGATCAATCTCAATGTCACATCAAAGGCTATAAGGAGCGGGCTTCCTCTTCGAATATTCGATATACTCTCAGCCGGGGGGCTTTGCATTTCAAATTACCAGAGCGAGATCGCCGAGCTTTTCGTTCCGGGAGAAGAGATAGTTGTGTATGATAATGTAGATGAGCTTCCGGAGATCATCTCTTATTATCTTTCAAATGAAAGGAAACGAAAAGAGATCGCAGAAGCCGGACACGAGCGCGTGAAAAAGGATTATTCCTGGGAATTGCAGCTCTCAAAAATGTTTCTGAAAGCGTACTCCGTATGAATATACTCTTTCTTGACTGGAAATGCTTCCTTCGTGATGACACCATAGGAACCCTGGAAGAGTTGAGGCACAGGGTCTTTCCCTTTATTGAGGAAACCTATGAGGATCGGGTCTCTGAGAGCTTCAGAAAGGCCTTTGATCTTTTCTGTGATGACAAGGGGATAGACCTTGCTTTCTCCTACAATTACTTTCCTTCTTTAGCCACCGGCTGCAAGGAAAGAAATATTCCCTATGTCTCCTTCCTCTACGACAGTCCCTTCGTGAAGCTTTTTTCATTCACGCTTATGTATGAGACCAACCGCGTCTATGTATTTGATTCGGGGCTTGCAGACACCTTGAGGCGGGGAGGTCTTAAAAATGTGCATTATCTCTGCCTGCCGGGAAATACAAGAAAGACTGAGCGTCTCAAGGACAGATCCCACGACAGAAAATTTACCTCAAGCGACATCTCCTTCATAGGCGCACTCTACAATGAAAAGCACAATTTCTATGAGCGGCTCAACCTTGAAAAGGACCCCTATCTTGAGGGATATCTCAACGGGATCATGGATGCACAGTCAAAGGTCTACGGGATGAGCTTCCTTGAGGATGCACTTGATGAAGGGACGATAAAGCGCCTTCAGGCTCTCCTTCCGGTAAACGAATTCAAGGATTCCATTGCCTCCCTTCCCTATATCTATGCCAATTATTTTCTCGCGAGGAAGCTGACATCGATCGAAAGAATAAAATACCTTTCCGCGCTGGGCAGGGCATTTTCAAAAAGCTATGACTTGAAGCTCTATACCTTGAGTCCCTCATCCTCGATCCCCGGCTTTTCTGTAATGGGCGTCGCAGGCTACGACACCGATATGATCCATATATTCAGAGAGTCAAAGATCAATATCAATATTTCCCTTCGCAGCATCACAAACGGAATCCCTCTTCGCTGCATGGATATACTCGCATCCGGAGGCTTCCTGCTTTCGAATTATCAAAACGACCTTGAAAGGGAATATGTGGCCGGTGAGGATTATGTCTGGTTTGAAAATGAAGAGGACCTCGTGTCGAAGGTCGATCATTATCTTTCACATGAGGACGAAAGAAAAAGAATAGCAGAGTCAGGCTTAAGAAAAACCGCGGAGCTTCACTCGATGAAAAAAACCTTTGAAAAAATAATGGCAGAGTTTTCCTGAATAAGCTATGAGATTTACTTTTGATGACAACTTTTTCCTTCCCGAGAAACGGGAGGGCTTCCTTGTAACTGAATGTATGAAGCGCTACTGGGCAGCATCTCTCATATGCCTCCTTGACTTTAATGAGTTGTGCGAAAAGTACTCACTCCGTTGGGCAGCCGCTTACGGCACCCTCCTTGGTACTGTACGCCACAAAGGCTTCATTCCCTGGGATGACGATATAGACATCCTGATGCCAAGAGAGGATTTTGATATTTTCTTTGAAAACAGAAATGAGCTTCCGGGAAACTACGAAGTGGATAAATTTGAGTCAAAGCGTCACCTCTACGGAGGTACGATGGTCATAAACAATCACGCCGGTATATCCTTTGACGAAGCGATCCTTTCTAAGTTCTGTTTCTGCCCCTTCAGAGCCGGTATTGATATCTATGTCTTCGACTATATCCCCGAAAGCAAAAGCGCGGATGACAGATGGAGGCTTGATATCCTGATGGCACTTAAGGAGCTTCAGACAGCAAGAGAGATGGACGGGGATAATATGGAAAAGCGCTTTGAGCTCTCAAAAAGATGCGAAGAGATATCAAGGCGTTTTGCATCAAGAAGGGATGAGTCAACAGAGCTTTGCCGCTTCGTCACCTACGCCCAGTGGAACAGTCGCCCCGTTCTGAAAAAGGAATGGCTTTCTTCTATCACTGACCTTCCCTTTGAAAACGGAACGATGAAGGCCTTTCCCTTTGATATCTGTGATGAATTTCTTTCATGCACAATGGGGAGTGACTGGAGAACTCCTATAAAGAACAGAGCCGCTCACAATTATCCTCTTTACAAGGAGGATCTGAGAATAGCTGTTTGCTTCTTAAACGAAGGAGGGATAAGTATGAAGGCTCTTCCTCCATTTCTTTCATATCTTCGAACTGAGGCCGATCTCTACAATATTGCCTATACTTGAGTTTTGCTTGCTATTGCCGCATTTGCAAAAAGCCCCGCCCTTTGCATGTCTCCCCTCTTTGCGGCATCCTCTGCAAGGGAGGCAAGAAGAGACAGCTTCTCATCTGATGAAATATCAGGATCTATATCCAAAAAGACTTTGACTGCGATGAAGGAAATATCTTCTTTCGAAAGCCTTTGCACATCCCCTTTACCCTTTGATGCCCACTTCACCTGTTCTTTGATCTCCTTTGCTCTTTCGATCAGCTTTTGAGGATCATCGGAATTGAATATGCTTTCAGTTATACCGTATTTTTCCTCCAGCAGCCTGATCTCGACAGCCCTTGTAAGTGCTGCAAGACGCCCCTTTGTATCCGCTTCAAGAAAGAAGGCGTCAGGCCTCTTTTCCATTGTCTCATCAGAAAGTGCCTTCGCTCCCTGAAGGTCATTCTCTCTCACCCTTTCAGACATTCTTTCTATAAGATCAACAGTCTCCGCCTTTTCTGAATTCACTCCTTCCGAAAGCTCATGAATCTTTAATCCTTCCTTTTTGATGAACACGAGAAGCAGTCTTTCAGACAAAAAGCCGTAGACACGCGCTGCGTATTCGTCATAAGAGGATATGTCGAGCCTCCTCTCAGCCTCAAAAAGCACCGGAAAAAGAAAGCTGCAATAATCAAGAAAGACATCTCTTTTTGCTATGAACATATTGCAGGGGTATATGCCCTTCCCCTCCATCACTTCTTCATAGGCCTTCAGAAATTCAGGCTTTTCTTTTTTTAACGCCCGGTCAAGTGCAAAAAGATCTTCTTCGTGATGCTTTTCAATATACTGCTTTCTGACAGAAACAGGACTTTTGACAAGCCTTGGGACTATCAGATCACTTTGAGAAAGGAGCCTTTCAGCCTCATCCGTCTTTAATATCTCACCGTTCTTCCCCGCAAAAAATCTCCTGTAATGACAGAGTCCGAGTGCATCGCATTCCTTCTCATTCTTCCATAGCCAGTATAATCCTGTGAGTTCTGAATAATTTTGATTCTTCCTTGAGATGTTATCTCCCGTGTCATCCCTTAAATAACCAAAATCATAGTCATGAAAGGCACTTCCGACAAGCATCGGGACATAGCCGAAAAGCCCCGGCGGATCGATTTTTTTGTGCGTCATTATAAATATCTTCGTATTCATACCGGACACTCCTTGAGATATGAGAGAAAGAGCTTTGCTCTCTCTTCCCATGTATCCTCAGATGATGCTCTTTCAAATCCTTTTTCTGCGATCTTTCTCAGGTCAGCCGGAACCTTAAGCAGTTCACTGACCCTTTCAACCATTTTGTCGATCCTTTTGAGATCAAAGATAATCATTTCCTTTCCGTCCTCATACTGGCTTTTGATGCATTCTGTTTCATCAGTCAAAAGCACAGTCCCTGCCATCATTGAATTTGCGACCCGCTCCGTGAAACCGTCCTTGTGCCAGAACATGACATTCAGGGATATCTTCGCCTTTGAAAGCTCTCTCACAGCATCATCTCCTGTCACCTCATCATGAAGATGAAGGTTTTCATAGGAATCCTTCAGAGGGAAGTCCAGCCAGCTGCTTCCGTACACGTGAAAATCTATTCCCGCATCGAGAAGGGCCATTATGACCCGCCTTCTGTATTCTTCTGCAACTGCGGATACCATAGGACGCACCTTCTCAAATACAGACAGAAACTCACTATCAGATATGTCCTCTGAAACAATGGAATGCAGGGCATCTTCGGGAAGGAGGGATGGTTCCTTTTCCATGAGTGAAAAAAAGCGTTCTGAAAGCTCCCTGTATTCTTCTTCTATCCCGAATTGCTCCGGAGTGAAATCCTTGTAATCCCTGAAGGTTCCGAGAAAGATCACATCTACGGGTCTCTTTTCAAAGTCCTTCCCCACGCCCTCCAAAAAACTCTTCCCCCGAAACTCAGGAAGATCATTCCCGGCAGGCGGCAGAAGAAATGCATCTTTTACGTTGTGGAAATACCTCTTTATGAATGCGATATAATAACCGTCATGAGTCAGTATATAATAATCCTTCGGACACGCCTTCATGATATCTGAAAGCCAGATCGGAGCGTCCGTTGCATAGTTGAATTTCGGTGCATCAACAAGGTCATGGATATATGTGTTCTTTGAATTAAGGAACAATGAAAAAGCAGATGACTGAAAGCCTATCACGGCCTTTATATTTCTCTTTGAAAGTGAAAGTACCTTCTCTGTAGCATCAGAAAGAGTCAGGTCTATATATTCGACTTCTTCACCGCAAGCCTTCAATGCCTCACCAAGTCCTCTTGCAAATGAGTTCAGGACATCATAGCAGATATCTCTTCCTGTATAGATGATTATGGGTGGCTTCAAAAGATCCGGCGCTCCCTTTTCATCAAAAGACAGCGCGGCTTCTGTAAGTCCTTCGAAGGTATTTTGAAAATACTTTTTTTCTTCCTCTTTGGCATGTGCCATATAGTCAAGAAGCTTCTTCATCTTCGGAAGCAGACCATTCGTATCGGAAGCCTCGTAAAGCACATCAGGGCGCACCCTTACGACTTCATCAAAAAGCAAAACGGCATCATAATACTCCCCCCTGGAATACAGATAGGAAAGAGCATTCTTGAGTTTAATAGTCTCAGCCTTTTCCGAAACCAGCGTGATCTTGTTCTCTGTTATACGAAGATCATCCTTGTTCTTCAGAAGATAGACCATAAGAAGTTCTTCCGAAAGAAAGCCGTAAACCCTTGTCTCCTGTGCATCACGTCCGGACAGATCGAGCTTTTTTTCAAGAGAGAAAAGTATTTTAAAGAGCCACTCGCAGTATTGATCAAATACCCGTTTTCTCATAAGAACGAGATTTCCGATACATATCTTTTTGTACCCCATCACCTCGTCAAAAGCCTTTGCATAATCAGGATAAAGCTCCTTCAAGACCTCTCCGCAAAGATCCAGATCCTCTATGGGATGACACTCCCCGTAATAGGTATGAAAATCCTCGGGTATCTCTATCCGGTCTGAGGTCACCACATCAATACCGTTCATGAGCTTTTCAAGATAAGGGCGCATCATTATCCTTCCTCCGCCCTCACTGAAATACCTTCTGTAGTGACAGAGTCCTATCACAAAATCAGGATCATCATCCGCTATACCAAAGGCATCGGGATTTTTCCATATATCATAAACTCCGGTAAGCTCCGAATACATATGGTTCTTCTTCGATATGTTGTCTCCATGGTCATCACGCTGATATCCGAAATCATCCTGCCCTATAGCCCCAACCCTGACAGGAACGTAGATGTCATCCTTGGGCAGGGTAAAGGGGACATGCGTCATTACAAATACTTTTGCGTTCATGAGCTTTTGCCCTCCTTCAGACAATTATAACGAAACCCCCGGTGTGAAGGAACACCGGAGGCTTCTGTTTTTTTTTTCATATTTTCAGGCTAAGCTGCCCTGCTTACTGAAGGAGTGAAAGAACACCCTGTGTGGACTGGTTCGCCTGTGCGAGCATTGACTGGCCTGCCTGTGCGAGGATGTTGTTCTTCGAGTAGGTGACCATTTCCTTCGCCATATCCGTATCGCGGATTCTGGACTCTGCTGCCGAAGTATTCTCGGAAGATGTATCCAGGTTTGCGATGGTGTGCTCGAGACGGTTCTGAACTGCACCAAGCCTTGCTCTCTGGGTTGATACCAGATCGATAGCGTTCTGGATCGCTTTCATTGCCTTACCGGCATTTGAGAAAGAGTTAACCTTAAGCGAAGCACCTGCTTTACCAAGCTTAAGTCCTGAAGAACTCATGCTGCTGATGGAAAGCTCGATCTTCTGTCCTGCAAGTGAACCAACCTGAAGATTCTTCTTGCTGAAGCTTCCGTCGAGAAGGTCCATGGTATTGAACTGAGTCGATGAAGAAATTCTATCGATCTCGGAACCGAGCTGATTGATCTCGAGCTGGATCTGGCTCCTGTCCATAGATGTATTCGTATCGTTCGCTGCCTGTGTAGCAAGCTCGTTCATACGCTGAAGGATTGAATGAACTTCGTTCAGCGCACCTTCTGCCGTCTGTACTACGGAGATACCGTCCTGAGCGTTTGTGGAAGCCCTGTCAAGACCCCTGACCTGTGAACGCATCTTTTCGGAAATTGCAAGTCCTGCCGCGTCATCAGCTGCACGGTTTACTCTGAAACCGGATGCGAGCTTTTCTGTTGACTTCGCCTGAAGACCTGTTGTGATGCCTAACTGACGATTGGTGTTCATCGCCTGCATATTATGCTGTACTACCATGATACTTTCCTCCTTGAATTCCCCTCATCCCTAAGGGTACTGCTGCCTTTACCGCTTATCCCTGAGCTTTTAAAAGGCGTTTGTTTTTTTGCTTACACTCAATATATCGGAAGGGCACGAAAAAACTTTAGCCTGTTTTTTTATTATTTTGAACTTAAGCCCCTTCGATCACGCGAGCACGCTTGAAACATACTGGATCGACTTCATGGAAGCCCCGTCAAATATGAATTCCAGCTTCATTGAGCCCTTCTTGTATATGAGTGTAGTATCGCTTGATAAAGCGTCCGGCTCGCCATACTTTGCCTTCACCTGATCCTTTGTAGCGGAAAGGTCTATGCCCTCAGCAGTTGAAACCATATCGTCCTTCAAGGTAATGTAGCCTATCCTGTTCTTTTTGTCTTCAGCCGGGTAGGTTTCAACTGTGAATGAGCCGTAGTCATAGGTGTAGGCTGTTCCCTGTCCGGCACAGGAGGGCGCTTCGAAAACGGATTTTTCCTTCCCAAGCTTTTCCTTCAGCGAATCCATGTCGGCATCCGGCGAAAGAGAGACGCCGTTTGCCTTGAAGACATAGCCGTCACCCCCTGTCTTTACCTCGCCTCCGGTCTGTTGTGATGCTTGGGCACTGTTTGAATTCCCTGACGTATTTGAGCCCGCTGCGCCGCTCCCGCATGCCGTTACGACAGACGCTGTTACGACCATTGCTGTGGCAAGCACCAAAAATCTTTTTTTCATTTTACATCCTCTCCTTTTCTCATTCTGTCATACTGAAGTTCTATCTCTCTATTGTATGCTTTGATCTTTTTCTCCCACTCCGCGGAAAGTGTGCTGTCATCCGCTCTCGATGAGATACCGCATTCGTTCTGAAGTATGTTCCCAAAATAATCCGAAAGCTTCTCAGCCCCGGAAAGATTGAGATGAAGCCCGCTGTCATAGGTATCGAGCGAAAAATCAAGTCCTATCTCATCAATATCCTCGAGGAAATTATAATATTTAAGACCGTATTTATCCGCATATTCCTTCATCTGATCGTCCCACTGAGGATACCAGTAAGGGTAAAGGGACGGAGCCTTGATGAGTATCAGCTCCACTCCCTCCTTTTCGCAGAGCTCCCTCATCATGTCAAGATAATGATAAGCATTCTCTCCGAAGCTGTAATTCGAAAGATCCCTGGGCTCCGGGATATTCTCAGCCGGCTTCACGTCCACCCTCATATAATAGCCGTTGTGGGTCACATCGGGCTTGTCGAAGAAATAATAAAAATCCTCATTCTCAAGCTCCGTGATCCTCGAATGGAAGCGGAGTATCGGAAAGACATATTCAATGAAATGCTCCTTGCCGGTCATCGAAGCCTTGATGCTCTTGATCTTTGAGGTTGACCACTTCATATTGTCGAGGGTCATCCTGTTGTACTCCTCCTTCTGGGGCTCATTGAACTCCATGGCAAGGACATTGAACACTATGGCCTTCGGCTTTTCATATTTCAGCGTCTCGTCGCAAAGATAATAAGACTGCCAGACAAGCTGCTCCGCCGAACCCCTGATGTAGGAATTGATCCCGTATTTTTCCCAGAGCACCTTGGGGGAGAAATTCTCATAAACCTCGCAGTCCCCTATGAAGACCACGTCGTGATCCTTCCTCTCATCATAGTACTCCGCGATCATCCCGCCCTCGAGGACGTCGGACATGTACTTCGGCATCACGAGACGCTGCAAAAGCGCCAATACCAGCACTGTCACAAGAGCTCCGCAGATTATACCTGTTATTTTTTTCGCAGTGTTCTTTTTCATCATGCTATCTCTGGATAAAGATCGGGATTGTATCTGTGGGTTCCGTCATGGCTTTCCGAATATTCATACACCTCTTTGTCCGGAGTCAGGAAGAATTCCGACTTGTCAGCACGCCTTGTAGCATCAAAATGTCTCCATGCTCCGTCGAGATAAACGAGGTTCCAGAAATGGAGATGGGGATTGTTCGGGATAGTCCCTATATCCTGATTTCGTATCCCTGCCCTTGTAAGAAGGCATTTTGAGGTCATGGCATAGGTATAGCAGTCGCCCTTCCTCTGTACTATTCCGCGATAAGCGCCATCCGTCTCGTCAACCTTCGGCGTATTGTCATAATAACCTATATTGTCATGTGTCCAGCGGAAGATCGCATAAGCCTTTTCCTTCTCGGTCATGCCATCCTTCAATATCTTTGCAAGAACCTCATCGGCCTTCGCATTCACATAATCCATCGTGATGACTTCAGGCTCCTTCTGAACGATCTTGACCTTGGCCGTTGCAGTAGAGGTATTTCCCGCCTTGTCAGTCGCTGTATAGATCACCTCATAGGTTCCAGGCTTTGAGGTATCAACCTGTGAATTGTCCACTGTAAGGACCGGCTCGAGATCCTCATTATCAGTGACCGTGATCCCCTTCTTGTAGGAGATGCCCTCACCCAAATTCGCGGTGATATCGGCTACTCCCTCTATCTTCGGAGCCTCAAGATCCTTCTGTTCCGTCACGATGAGCCTTCCCGTGAACTCAGTCACATTCCCGCTGCTGTCGACTGCCTTCATGGGAACTTCAAAAACTCCGGGGCCGGATGTGTCGGGACCGTTTTCACCGGTCTCCGAAAACAATATATCTGTCTTTGAATAGTCCTCTACGGACGACACAAACATCTCAGACAAGACCTTTTCTCCGACCAGCACCGTGACATCACGGGTTGTTACCTTCGGTGCCGTATGGTCAGAGACTACAGCCTTTGATACTCCCTCGTAAAACAAAACCCTGACACCGATCTCATATTCACCGGGCTCGTCAAATACCTTGTCCGCGATAGACGGATCCGTAAAGGAGGCCTGCCTCGTATAGAAATTGAGGAAGGCGGAAATATCCGGGCACCTCTCTCCGACCTCAAGTGCGACTTCCTTCTTTACTGCCACAAAAGTCGGTATCAGAAGAAGGACGCTGAAAAAGAGCGCAATGAAGAGAACCGAAAGCAGACGCTTCTTGAAAGGCGTCACACGCATCTGCCGTCTTCTTGCAGAAAGCCTCTTTCGCTTCTTCTTTGCCCTTCTTTTTTTCCCTACGCGGATTATGAGCTTGAGCTTCTCACCCTCCGTCATATTCTCATAATTCATAAAGATAGTCCGTAGCGCTCACAGAGCATTGTAACCGTCATTACTATGAGAAGATAATCTATTTCATAGGCTCCCATAAGCCTGAAATCAGGATCAAGATAATGTGCCTTCATCTCCTCAACATACTCAGGATCAAAAACCCCGTACTTCTCTATCACCGAACGCTCAAGCCAGGGTATTTCTTTTGCATCCTTTATCATCGAGGACATCCCCGGCGCCTGGAAGGGGAATTTCTTTCTCTTCAGTATCGGATCGGGAACTATGCCCTCCCCTGCCCTTTTCAGAATGTATTTCTCATTGGTCCCGTGAAGCTTGTACTTGTCCGGAACCTCCTTCAGAAATTCGATGAGCTCCATATCAAGGAAGGGATGTCTGCCCTCAACGGAATGTGAGAAGAACATCCTGTCTCCGTGTTCTCCGAGAAGATGATCCCCGAGGCGAAGTTTGAGATCTATATAACTTCTCCTGCGCTGATCTGAGAGTCCCTTTATGTGATCGGTATTTATCGGGCTCTCACGAAGGGCGGAAAATTCTTCGAGGCTTCCCCTCACATTTTTCCCGTAGACCTTCATATGGGTCTCCCTCAACTTCGGATGGTTCCTCTCAAAACGAAACTCCGGGTCTCCCCAAAGGCGTTCGTTCATCTCACGTTCTTCTTCTGAGTAGGCGGTCTTTCTCATATTCCTGAAAAGATCCACCATATAGCCGGCGTAGCCCGAGAACAATTCATCCGAGCCCTGCCCCGTAAGAACGGCCTTCGCGGGCGACTCGCCGACAAGCTTTGAGAGAAGAAAAGCCGCGCAATCGTAACTCTCCTTCACCCCCGACTCGGCGTGGTAGATGACATCATAGAGATTGTCCCAGATTTCCTTGTCTGAAACCTTTACGCTGAAATGTTCACTTTGAGTACATTCATGCACCATCTTCTGGAAGCGGCTCTCGTCAAGATCCTCTTCCCCTATCTCAGCCGAAAAGGAATAAAAGCTGTCCAACATGAATTTTCCTATATAGCAGGCGACTATTGAGCTGTCAAGTCCGCCCGAGATATAAAAGCCGATAGGGACATCAGCAATGAGCCTTCGCGATATGGTATTCTTCAGTATCTCACGAAGCCTCTCGGCGTAATATTGTTCGCCCTTGTCTTCCACCTCAACGGGATAGAGCATATCCCAGTATTCCCGGTCTACAACGCCATTTTCTTTGTCTATTATCTTCATGTGTCCGGGAGCGAGGGAATAGATATCCTTAAAGAAGGTGGTCGGAGATACCACTCCCGGGAAATTCATAAGCTGATCCACAGCCTTCATATTGAGGCGTCTCGGAACACCCTGATATTCAAGTATAGCCTTGATCTCGGAGGCAAATATGACTCTTCCGTCAAACTCGGTATAGAAAAGCGGGCAGACACCGAACTGGTCCCGAACGAGATAGAGCCTGTCCTTTACCGAGTCATAGAGCGCTATCGCAAACTGCCCATTAAGGTGGTTCGGAAAATCCTCACCGTATTCCTCATAGAGATGGATGACTGTTTCAATATCTGTCTTTGTCCGAAAGACATGCCCTTTCAATTCAAGCTCCGATCGAAGCTCCCTGAAATTGTATATCTCACCGTTTGTGACAGCAAAGATGGTCTCCTTCTCATTGAATATGGGCTGCATCCCGCCCTTTAAGTCAAGGAAGGAAAGCCTGTTGAAGCCAAGGACTGTGCCATTGAGCTCGCGCACATCCTCGCCGTCCGGTCCGCGGTGCGCGATCTTTTGAAGCATCTTTCGCACGATATTGAGGTCGATCGGGTTATTATTTTTTGTATTATAAATTCCGCTTATTCCGCACATGATCAAAACCTGTTGTAGATAAACTGCGAGGCATCATAGCCTATACCATAAGTTCCAAATACTATCACGGCCACAAAGAGCCCTCCTATAAGGACGCAGCGGCACCACATCGGAAGGTTCTGCATCCTGTCCCGGACCGGTGCCTTCTGCTTGAATACGCTGACCATGAAGACTACAAATATCGCTATTCCCGCTATCAGAAGATCCGCTTTTGTGAGCCCGATCTCAAATATCCCGCCCGTAAAGGCTTCAGCGTACTTCCCTCCGGTGAAGACGCTTCCCATGACAGAAAAGGTCTGCCCCACATTCGAAAAGCAGTCGAAGAGGTTCAAAAAGCATACCAGGATGAAGGTCCTTAGGCCCATGAAGATCTTGTAGCCAAAGGTATTTGAGAAGGAAAAGCGCTTGTGGAACCTGTCATAGAGTGGCTCAAACTCTTCCGAGATCATGAGGATCGCGAAGTTCAAAAGCCCCCAGGTGATGAAATTCCAGCCTATTCCGTGCCAGATGCCGGTCAGGAACCAGACTATGAAAGAGGAGATATATACGGGTATCCTCTTTCCCATATATGCTCCGAAATGGCTTCCCGTGAACTTCTTTATCTTCCCCATCCACTTGCTGATGGATACAGGATAAAAGACATAGTTTTTGAACCAGTTGCACATGGTGATATGCCATCTTCTCCAGTATTCCTTCAGGGAGGTGGAAAAATAAGGGCAGTTGAAGTTCTCAGGAACCCTTATCCCCATTACCTCTGCAACTCCTATTGCTATATCTATGCCTCCGGTAAAGTCGGCATAGAGCTCAGCCGTATAGAGTATCAGAAGAAGAAATGCGTAGCCTCCGCCGTATGTGCCGGTATCCGCTATGATAGTCAAAACGCCTGCGGACAGGCGGTCTGCGATGACCAGCTTCTTGAAATACCCGAAAAGCATGCGTGTGAGACCATAGGAAACATTCTTCCACTCAAATTTGTGAGGAACAAAAAGTGTATCCTTGAGCTCCGAAAACCTTGATATCGGTCCCTGCACTGTAAGAGGGAAGAAGGAAATGAAAAGCGCCACCTTGATGATATTCTTTTCCGCCTTCTCCGTGCCCCTCTTTACATCTATGAGGTAGCTCAGGGACTGCAGGGTATAGAAGGATATCCCGAGAGGCACAAGGATATCCGTCCTCATCGTCCCGAGCGTCTTTACGGTAGCAAGTATCCCTATATTTATGATGATGCAGAAAGCCATGATGAGGGTGGCCTTCTTTTTGGCAGAGTCCTTCCTTGCCTTCTTTTCATCCTTTGAAAGCGCCTTGCCTTCGGGTGATGAAAGAAAGGTCTTGCTGACATCCAGTGTACGCCCTATAAAAAGCGAAAAAACATAGACCGTCACAGTAGTGACGCCTATGTATATTCCGCCCCAGAGTCCCGACGAAAGATAAAAGAAGTAGCTCGCTATCAGAAGCAGTACTATCTTTGCCTTTCCCGGCAGAACGTAATAGAGGACAAAAAGTATCAGTAAAAAGCCTAGAAAGGCATACGAAGTGAAAAGCAATCAGGCATCCTCTTCCTGCTTCTTTTCTATCAGAGCGAAGATCGCCCCTGCGGAATTGAAATTCTCAGGCACGATATCAGAAGCGTCAAGCGTCACATCAAAGGTATCCTGGATCTCGGTCACGAGTGTCACGATGTCAAAGGAATCGAGTATTCCCGAATCAATGAGTCCGTCTTCGGTTTCATAATCAACCTCGGGATGAAGACCGTTTAAGATTGAAAGCAGATCGTCCATTTTTAATTCTCCTCTCGTATTACATATCCATAAGTGTTTTTCTGTCTATCTTTCCGTTGGCCGTAAAAGGCAGCTTTTCAAGCTTTACGGTGCGGTTTGGCAGCATGTATCTCGGAAGGTGCGCTTTCAGGAATAATATGACATCCTTCACCTCGGCCTCTCCCTGATAGAAAAGAGTGATCTTTCCCTTTTCCTTGTCATATGTAGCGGCACTCATTCCTATGCCGTCATATTCGTTTGCTATCACCTCTATCTCGGAAAGCTCTATCCTGTGTCCCATATGCTTGATCTGGTAGTCCTTCCGGGAAATAAATATGAGCTCCCCTTTTTCATTGAGTTTTCCAAGATCGCCGGTCCTGTAAATAAGCTCATGATATCTATTGTTCAAGGGGTTCTGGACAAAGACCTCATCGGTCCTTTGATAGTCATTGTAATACCCGAGCGTAAGGCAGGTGCCTCTGATGCAGATCTCTCCGACCTCTCCGTCTTCTACTAGCTTCCCGTCCTCTGAAAGCAGCAGTATCTCGGTATTCTTGAAAGGACGCCCGATGGGGATCGGTTCATCTGCCTCGAAATGCCTGTCTTTGTCAACATGGAAAAAGCAGCTCATCCCCGTAGCCTCGGTGGGTCCGTAGAGATTCGTAAATGAAGCGTTCGGAAGAGCGTTCCTCCAAAGCTCAAACTGCTTGATAGGGAAGACCTCGCTTCCGAAGGCGATATTCGTAAGATACTGAGGCACCACCTTGTCAAAGGTCTTCATCGAGGAGATCATGGTAAGGGCCGAAACGACCCAGCATATCGTATTTATCCTGTGTTCGTTCAGAAATTCCACGAGCTTGATCGGGAAGCTGAAAAGGCTCTTTGGAATGAGCCATGTACAGGCCCCGAATTTGAGCGTCGGATAAAGCTCCTTCAGGCATGCGTCAAAGTAAAGCGGCGTCTGGCTTCCGAATATGGTCTCGCTTGAAAAATGAAGCTCCTCGGAAAGATTCTCTACATAGTCTATGACAGACCTGTGGTTTGCTATGACGCCTTTCGGAATGCCCGTAGAACCGGAGGTAAAGACCACATAGATCGGGTCGGTATCAAGCTGTTTTTCACGGACCATCTGAAGCGTTTCACTGTCTTCCCCGTTTTTTGAGATCTCATCATAGAGAAGGATATCGCCTGTGAACTCACATTTTTCAACCTCCGGAAGAGTCTCGCTGTCTGTGATGATGACCCTCGGAGAAAGATTTTTGAGTATCAGTCTGATACGAAAATCGGGCATCTCGGAATCTATCGGGACATAAAAATTTCCGGAATAGATGACCCCGAAAAAGGCCGTTATGGTCTCCGGGCGCTTTGGCATGAAGACTACCACGGGTTCACCTGAATAGCCCTTCTTACAAAGAAAGCTTCCTATGGAGCGGCTCTCATCATAGACCTCCTGAAAGGTCATCTGTCTTTCGGGAGAACAAAATGATAATTTTTTTGAACAGGACTCTATATTGTCCTCAAGATATGAAAGTACGTTTGTGCGCTGCATTATATTTATCTTCTTTCAAAAAGAATAGCTCTTTCCTTTTTCACGGGCTTTTTGCAGGTTTCAAGGGAAACCTTTGAAAGGACCTCCATACAGTCAATGAAGCCTTTGCCAAGCTCATTGTCCCTCTTGATCACGGAAAGCTCCGTGCAGCCGAGTATCACGGCTTCGGCGCCTTCATTGAAGAGCGCGTCCGAAACCTCAAAGAAGGCTTTGAGGTCTGCTGCCCTTCCTCTTTTCACGTCATTGTAGATGAGGCTCATGACCTTTTTCTGTCCGGCGGCGTCGGGAGTGATACATTCTATGCCCTTTGCCTTCAGCCTCTCTTCAAATATGCCGCTTTTCACGCTGCCGTCGGTCGCCATGACTCCGGCCTTTTTGACCCCGTTTTCGGAAAGCAGGCCGGCGGTCTCTTCTATCGCGTCTATGACATGGACCTTCAGGCTCTCCTGCAGCCTGTCATGAAAATAATGCGCTGTCATACAGGGGATCGCGATGCAGGAAACACCCCTTGACTGGAGAAAAAGCCCCATATCTATCATCCCGGGAACCGGGTCGTCTTTTGACTCTCCAAGGATGAAGGCTGTGCGGTCAGGAACTGAAGGACAGGATGCTATATACATGGAAAGGTGCTCCTGATCACATGAGGCCTCCGTCATATCCGTCACAAGCTCCATAAAATAAGCGCTCGCCATCGGACCCATGCCGCCTATCACGCCAAGGGACGGTTCCTTCAATGATAATACACTTTTTTCCATATTTTCTCCAAGCATACCGCAAGGTATTGTACTCTCCTCATGCAATTAAGTCAATGTCTTGTAGTATTCAAAAATATATTGCTGGATAAGCCCGTTGAAGGGAGAATACCTTCCCATATCAAAGCCCTTCGGATAATGCTCCTGAAGGGCTCTCTTCATCCATACATCTATTGGAAAGACATTCATCCTGTGGAAGCCGAAGAGCGCGGTGCAGGAAGCCACCTTGATCCCCACACCGTAAAAGGACTGCAACGCAGAAAGGAGCTCTTCATCCTCCAGCTTTGAAAGCATCTCTGAAAGCCCGGGCTCCTTTGCAAAAGTCTGCGCAGCCTGAAGAACATAAGGCGCGCGATATCCAAGACCGCACCCTGATACAGCATCCTCATTTATCGCCTCAGGCTTCGGAAATGAATATATCTCCCCGCCTTCATATTCCCCAAGCCTCTCCCCTGCTGCCCGGCAGAGCTTTTCAACGCAGGATGAGATCGCAGGGATATTCTTTCTCTGCGATATGATAAATGAGATCAGGGCTTCAAAGGGATCCTGGCGAAGTATCCGAAGCCCCTTCCCCGCATGCGCCGCTGCAGTGAGAAACCCGTCGTTTTCGTCTATACTGTTCCTTATCTTTTCGTAATCGAAATCCCGGTCAAGATAATCCTCCCAGAATGCTTTGTCATCAATTGAGGAATAAAGGATATCGACCTCATTTTCTGCTCTCTGAGAAAATACAGCGAAGCGGTCACGTGCCGGGATCAGAAACCTCCCGTCCCCGAGAGGTTTCCATCTGAAGCACTGACCGCTGTTTGCTATCTTTGAAAGGTCTATTGGATCAATCTTTATTATATTATCCATTCAGATGCCAGATTTCGTCATTGTACTGCTTTATGGTACGGTCCGATGAGAAGAAACCGGAATTTGCGATATTGATGAGGGCCTTCCTGTTCCAGGCCTTTTCATCATCGTAATCCTCATAAACCTTTTCCTTGACTTCGATATATTCCTTTGTATCAAGAAGGGTCATGAACCAGTCCTTGTTTATGAGCTCATCATGAAGCCTCGTAAGTGATGTCATATCTCCGATCGCGGAAAGCTCAGGACCCGTGATGAAATCAACGAGCTTCTTTATCTCTTCATCCTTCTCATAGATATCCTTTGAAACATAGCCCTTTGTATCATAGAGTTTGATGACCTCATCTGAGCTCTTTCCAAAGATATAGATGTTCTCGTCACCAACGAGCTCATGGATCTCGACGTTCGCTCCGTCGTCAGTTCCGAGTGTCACGGCACCGTTTGCCATGAATTTCATATTGGATGTTCCCGAAGCTTCCTTTGAAGCAAGTGAGATCTGCTCGGATATCTCGGCTGCGGGTATTATCTTTTCCGCATAGGTCACATTATAATTCTCGGCCATCACTACCTTGAAGTGGTCTCTCACATCGGGGTCGTTCCTCGTAAGCTCTGAGAGGCAGAGGATGAGGTGGATTATGTCCTTTGCGATCACATAGGCGGGAGCTGCCTTCGCGCCGAAGATCATTGTTATGGGGTGCTTCGGTATCTTTCCTGCTTTGATTTCAAGATATTTTCTGATCGCGAAGAGGCAGTTCATCTGCTGTCTCTTGTACTCATGAAGCCTCTTCACCTGGACGTCAAAGATGGAATCGGGATTGATGTCGACATTCTGAACGTGCCTGAAGTAGTCTGCAAGCGCCCTCTTATTATCCCTCTTGATATCTCTGAGCCTTCGAAGGACATTTTCGTCATCCTTATATTTGAGGAGGTCCTTGAGACGGTCAGCATCCTTTCGAAAGTCCGGACCGATCAGTTCCTCAATATAAGATGAAAGCCTCGGGTTGCAGTGCAGGAGCCAGCGGCGGAAGGTTATCCCGTTGGTCTTGTTGTTGAACTTTTCAGGATAGAGCTTGTAGAAATTGTTGAGTTCGGACTTCTTCAGTATCTCGGTGTGAAGCGCGGCAACGCCGTTTACCGAATGACCGAAATGGATGTCCATATGAGCCATATGAACTCTGCCGTCATCATCAATGATTCGGACTGAAGGATCCTCATATTTCTCGCGTATCCTGTTGTCAAGCTCCCTTATGATGGGAAGAAGATGAGGAACCACCTCCTCCATGTAGTCCATGGGCCACTTTTCAAGCGCCTCCGCAAGTATGGTATGGTTCGTATAGGCACAGGTCTTTGTCACAATGTCGATCGCCTTGTCCATCGTGATGCCCTCAAGCTGAAGGAGACGGATGAGCTCGGGGATCACCATCGAGGGATGTGTGTCATTGATCTGGATCGCTACATGCTTTGAAAGATCCTTAAGGTCATTACCCTTGTCCTTCTGCTCCTTTATTATGAGCTGCGCCGCGTTTGAGACCATGAAATATTCCTGATAGACGCGAAGGAGCTGTCCTGCCCTGTCACTGTCATCGGGATAAAGGAAGAGGGTAAGACACTTTTCAAAATCGTTCTTATCAAAATCTATCCCTTCATTTCCTACAAGGCTCTCGTCAACAGAATCGAGATCAAAGAGATGAAGCCGATTCACTCCCTCTTTTCCATAGCCCGGTATATCAATATCATAGAGAGTGCTTGTGACAGTCTTCTTTCTGAAGGGAACTGTGAAATTCACCCCCTCCTGCTTTTTGAGCCACGAATTTCTCTCTATCCATGGATTCTTTCTTACTCCCTGCTTGTGGTTCTCAAAATGCTGCTCAAAGAGTCCGAAATGATAATTCAGCCCGACTCCGTCACCGGCAAGCCCGAGGGATGCCACGGAATCAAGGAAGCAGGCTGCAAGTCGCCCGAGGCCGCCGTTTCCGAGCGACGGCTCCTTCTCACATTCCTCTATCCTTTCGAGACGCTTGCCATGTCTTTCAAGCGCCTGCCTGACCTCATCATAGATCCCGAGGTTGATCAGGTTGTTTGATAAAAGCTTTCCGATAAGGAATTCTGCCGATATATAATAAAGCTTCTTTTTGCTCTCAATGGGCTTTCTTCCGGCAAGTTCATCCCTCGTCATGATGAGCAGTCCCTGAAATACCTCATCATCCGTACACTGCTCTACGCCGCGTCCGAAGTTTTTCTTCATTACCTCTTCAATCTTTGTCTCGATCGCCTCTGACATCTCTTCATCTCCTTTTCTTTTGTTTCAATGCTTTTACAGATTCACGTTCTATCAACTGAGCGTCATAAAACAGGTTTTTGACGCATTTTTTGTCCTCGATCTCATCAAGCAGCAGCTCTGCGGCTGAGCGCACCATATCAGAAACCGGCTGCACCATTGTCGTAAGGGACGGGGTCATATATTTTCCAATGGGAAGACCGTCAAAGCCCATGACGGATATATCGGAGGGGACATTCAGCCCCGCCTCTGATATTGCCCTGTAGGCCCCGAAGGCTACAGAATCCGATATGCAAAAGAGCGCTGAAAAATCATGTTCCTTCTTTGCTTCAAGGAGCCGCTTTGCTGCAAGATAGCCACTCTCATAAGTAAATTCCACAGAATCCTTCGGCATATAAGAAACGAGTTTCTCATCATATTCAATGCCGTTTTCTGAAAGCGCGCCTCTGTATCCCTTCAGACGCTGGGCTCCGACCGCCTGATCGTCTTCCTTTCCGGCTATGACGGCTATCCTCTCATGCCCCTTTTCGATGAGATAATTTACAGCCCTCCTGCTCTCTCCCTCGTCATCCACCGAAACAGTACTGATGCCCTTCAGCGGAGCCTTAAGATCCTGCGCCACAGTACAGAGTACAAAGGGCACCACGAGCTTCTGAAAAGGTATGTCCGGATCTTCTATCTTCCCGCCGAGGAAAATAATCCCCTTCAGTCTCTTCTCCCTTTCAAGCGCGAGCGCTTCATCAACTATCGCCTCATCCTCTTCCACGGCATGAAGTACCGATGTATAACCTCTTCTTCCAAGTTCCGTTTCAAAGCCCTTGTACATCGATTGAAAGAAGCTGTTTTCAATCCCGCGGACCAGGATACCTATATTGTTTGTCTGCCGGGCCTGCAGGTTCCTTGCGCTCATATTCGGAACGAAGTTTCTTTCGCGGACTATCGAAAGTACCCGCTCCTTCGTCTCTGCCTTGATCCTCGGATCATCATTGATCGCTCTTGATACAGTGCTTATACCGACACCGGCTTCTCTTGCAATGTCCCTTATGGTACAGGGCTTTTTTCCTTCATCCTTCATACCCTGTAGTACAGGACGCAGTACGACCTGATCCTCTTTTCAATCTTCTTTGTAAGAGCTTCGGGATCGATCCTGAACCGCCAGTTCTGACCGAGGGTGGAAGGGGTATTGATCCTCGCCTCGTTGCCGAGCAAAAGATAATCCTGTATAGGAATAATGCAGTACCTGGCGGGAGATGAAAGTGCGAGCTTCACCATCTTTTTTGTAAGCTCATTTTTATCATCCCCTTTATAATCCACATAGGCCTTGAATTCCTTCAGGGATTTTTTGTCTACATTCGAGAGCCACCCCATTATCGTCTCATTGTCGTGTGTCCCTGTATAGACCACGCAGTTTGAATCATAATTGCAGGGAAGGTGATCATTTGGCTTTTCGCCTTCCTTTGGCAGCTTCTTCAGATTCCTTCCGTCGAAGGCGAACTCAAGTATCTTCATATTGGGATAGCCTGTCCTCTTGATAAGCTTTTTCACCGAGGGAGTGATGAAGCCCAGGTCTTCTGCTATCACATCAAGATTCGGCACCTCCTCCTTTATCGTTGCGAAAAGCGAATAGCCCGGCCCTTTCACCCATTTGCCGTTTCTCGCGGTCTCTTCAGTCCTTGGTATGGAATAATATTCATCAAAGCCCCTGAAATGGTCGATACGCACTATATCATAAAGCTGCGCGCATCTTTTCATCCTGCTCACCCACCAGGCAAAATCCGTTTCCTTGTGATACTTCCAGTTGTATACCGGATTCCCCCAGCGCTGGCCGTCCGGTGCAAAGCCATCGGGCGGGCAGCCCGCGATATTTATGGGGACATGGTTCTCATCAAGTTCAAACAATTCCGGTGACTCCCAAACATCAGCGCTGTCCTCCGCGACATAGATCGGTATGTCACCTATTATCTTTATCCCGTTTGAGTTTGCGTATTTCCTGAGCTTGTACCATTCCCTCTCAAATTCAAACTGCATGAACTCATAGAAGAGAATATCCTCATCAAACTCTTTTTCTGCCTTCTTCACGGCGTCCTTCTGATGGAGCCTGATATCTTCGGGCCAGGTTGAAAAACTCTCACCTTTGAATGAATCCTTCAATGCCATAAAAAGGGCATATCCCTTGATCCAGTAGGAATTTTTTCTGACATAGCGTTGAAATTTCTGATCTTCTTTGATATTGCTGTTTTCAAAGGCCTTCCTGAAAAGTTTGAACCTTGTATTATAAAGCCAGCCGTAATCAATGTCGTGAGGATCCTGTGCCTTCACGACCGCGATCGTATCGGTAAGGTCGCTCTTTTCAAGCCATCCTTTTTCAACCAGCTCGTCAAGGTCTATAAAATAAGGATTTCCGGCATATACCGAAAAACTCTGATAAGGAGAGTCACCGTAGCTCGTAGGCCCTATGGGAAGGATCTGCCAATAGGTCTGCCCCGCCTTCTTCAAAAAATCCACAAACTCATAGGCTTCCTTTGAAAAACAGCCGATGCCGTATTTCGAAGGAAGTGAGAATAATGGCATCAGTATCCCGGCGCCTCTCTTTTTCGTGTTTTCACTACTCATAGCTTTCCCCTTTCATATCAACTTCCGTTTCCGACGAAAGCAATATAACAAATTATGGAAACGTTTACAAGAATTATTTTCGTTTTTTTTCGTAATGGACTCAGAAAATGAACCCAGGGGACGCATGATTTCTCTAATGAACCCAGGGGACGGAGTCGAGGGACCATTTTTTAAGACGAAACGGCTCCCCCTCCCAATGGGAGAAGGAGCCGTTTGAAATTATCCACTAAAGGCTTAACGCCTCTTATTTACTCAAAAAGTTTTCAATGGATTCCACTGCCTTTTCCTCGTCGTCGCCCTCGGCGTCAACAGTGACGATGGTTCCGGGAAGAAGAACAAGCGACATCATGCCCATGATGCTCTTTGCGTTCACCTTTTTTGTATCCATCTCAAAATAAACACGGCTTCGAAACTGATTTGCCAATGAAACGAGATGCGCTACCGGCGTAGATTCCATGGATGTGTCCATCTGAACTGTTACTGCTTTTCTCACAAAATCCCTCCTTGCTACTCTTCGATCGTTTCCGCGATCTCAACAAGTCTTCTTAACCTGTGATTTACACCGGATTTTCCTAATGGCGGTGTACACATTTTTCCAAGCTCCTCGAGCGAAAGCTCTGGATGCAGGAGCCTAAGTTCCGCGATCTCAATAAGACTCTTGGGAAGTGAGGAAAGCCCCTTTGTGCTTTCTATCCGCCTTATGGCGCTCACCTGCTTCACGCTTGCGTTTACAGTCTTTTCGATATTCGCAGTCTCGCAGTTTACTCTGCGGTTGATGTTTCCGTTCATCTCCTTCGCGACCCGGCGGCTCTCAAAGAGAAGATATGAGGAGTCGGCGCCCATCAGGGCGAGCGTTGACGCGATATCCTCTGCCTCCTTTAGATAGACCACGGTCTTTTCCTTCCGCAGCACCTTCTTCGCGCCAAGGGAAAACCCCCGAAAGATATCAATGAGAATGTCTGCTGCCTCCTCATCCCTCGATACTATCTCAAGATGATAGGATCTGCCGGGATCCGACACTGATCCGGATGAAAGAAAAGCACTTTTAAGAAACGCTTTTCTGCAGCAGGGCTGCATCAGGATGATATCATTTGAAAGATTGAATCTCCCGTCTTCTCCCTCTTTGAGCCCGACAATCTCGAGAAGCTTTTCATAATCCTTTTGTGTAAGAACTGACAAAACATCACAAAAGGATATATTAAGCACTTTCCTGATCAAAGTAAAGTAGATACGGCGCATTTCGGGCTTCGCCCCCTCCAAAAAAAACGTGTCTCTTCCGGTATTTTTTATGAATTTTTCCGAAAAAAGCACTGCCGCCGACAAAAAAGCCAGCGTGCAGTGCCTTGCCATATTTATCTTTTTTGAAAGCTCTGTTTTTACATCCTCTGAAAAAGACATTGCCTTACTGCGGTCGAAGACGAGGCTTTCCGGCAAATCTTATTTCCGGGACAAGCTCAACTCCGGAGTTCTCCTTTACCCTTTCTATGATAATATCTCTGAGCGCCTTGATATCAGACGCTTTGGCCTTTCCTTTGTTTATGATGAAGCCGGCGTGCTTTTCCGAGACTTGCGCCCCGCCAATTGAAAAGCCCTTCAGTCCGGCATCCTCTATCAGCTTTCCTGCGAAATACCCCTCAGGTCTTTTGAAGGCCGAGCCGGCGCTTGGATGATCGAGCGGCTGGTTTGCCCTTCTCTTCTCCATGAGTTCCTTCATCAGGCCTTCTATATCTTCCCTCTTCCCGGGAGTAAGAGAGAGCCTGACCGAGAGCACTACCTCTTTGGGAGTCAGCGGAGCGGTTTGATCCGTGTCCTCCGAAAACCTGCTGGAACGGTAGGAAAGTTTCAGCCCGTTATTGTCATATATCCTGACATTCCCTTCCCTGTCTACTGCACGGACCGAGTGAACTATGTCCTTCATCTCGCGCCCGTAGGCTCCGGCGTTCATGAATATCGCTCCGCCCATGGTACCGGGTATTCCCGATGCGAACTCAAGGCCGGATAATCCCTCCTCCTTCGCCCTGTTCGCTGCCTCTGAAAGAAGAGTCCCCGCTGAGACCTCCATGAAGCCGTCATTAACAGTTATGCCGCTCATGTTCTTCCCGATGAGAAGAACCACCCCGTCAAAGCCCTCATCATCAAAGACCACATTGCTGCCGTTTCCTATGACAGCGTAGGGCTCCCTTACCTTTGAAAAGATATAGACAAGGTGCACCAGTTCTTCCTCGGTCGGTCTGATGAGACAAGCTGCCCTTCCCCCGACCTTGAAGGTCGTAAGCGAGGAAAGCGGCACATTGAGTGAAACATCATGCGCGTATGTCTTTATCTGCTCTATCAGTGAAACATCCATATTATTATTTAAAGCTCATGCCTTCTGTAAAAATGCGAGATAACCTCTGTACGCCTCGTAAATATCAACCTTGCTCGTGATCTCCCAGGGCGCGTGCATATTCAGTAACGCAACACCGGAGTCTATCACATTCATATCATAATTTCCAAGGATATAAGCGATGGTTCCGCCACCACCCTGATCAACCTTTCCAAGCTCTGCGGTCTGGAAGGAGACATCGGCGTCATCAAACACCTTACGAACAAGAGAGACAAATTCTGCCGAAGCATCATTGCTGCCGGACTTTCCGCGTGCGCCCGTATACTTGTTCAGCACCAGTCCGCGTCCGAAGAAGGCCGCGTTCTTCTTGTCCATCACATCAGGATAATTGGGATCAAAGGCCGCCGATACATCACTTGAAAGAGCCTTTGAATTTTTGAGGGCTCGCCTTACCGAAAGCTCCGATTCCTTTCCTTCCGTAAGGAGCACGAGCTCTGCTACGGTGTTTTCAAAGAAGGCTGACTCCATTCCGCTGGCACCAACCGACCCTATCTCCTCCTTGTCGACAAGAAGGCAGGCGGAAGTCCTCTCCGGAATACCTTTGAAATCCTTGATAGCCCGATAGGAAGGATAAGCGCAGGACCTGTCATCCTGGCCGTAGCCCATTATCATGCTCCTGTCAAAGCCGTAATCCCTTGCCTCTCCGGCGGGAACAACCTCTATCTCGGCCGAAAGGAAATCCTCTTCCTCTATGTCATATTTCTCCTTCAGAAGACGGAGCACATTTGTCTTCACAAGGTCCTTCTTTGAAAGTGATTTTGCTTCCGAAGCGCTCATGCCGGATGCCTTGTAGAATTCCTCAGCGTCCTTTTCCGTAAGGGGACGGCTTCCTACAAGTACATCAAGAGCTTCGCCCTCGACAACCTTGTTGCCCTTCTTTTCAAGCTGGTTTGCCGAAAGATGGATGAGAAGATCGGAAACTCCAAATACCGGATCAGAAGGATCATCTCCGATATTTACCTTCACGACGGTCCCGTCCTTTTTTGCAACCACTCCATGAAGGGCCTGGGGAAGAGTAACCCACTGATATTTCTTGATGCCGCCGTAATAATGCGTATCAAGGAGAGAAAGTTCATTATCCTCATAAAGCGGATTCTGTTTGAGATCCATCCTGGGGGAATCTATGTGGGCGCCGAGTATGTTCATACCCTCTGAAATAGGGCGCTTTCCAATAATGAACATCGCAAGCGCCTTTCCGTGATTCGTAAGGAAAACCCTGTCTCCGGGTACGAGCTTCTTCTTTGTTCCGATCAGCTTTGAAAGATCCTTGAAACCGGACTCCGACGCAAAGAAGTCCGCGCACTCCCTTTCTGTCTTGTGGGTAGAGATGAATACTCTGTACTCTTCGCAGAATTTCATAAGCTTCTTTTCGTCAGCACTCTTCTCTTTGTACTTTTTCCAGGCGTTCTTTCTTTCCATTGCAACCTCTTTTCAAAAAATAATATTATATCTGTTTATCTTTAGATCCTTCTACTCCTCACCTTTGAGATTGATCTGTACCCTGCGGTACAGCTCCTCTGCGGCGTTATACCCCATCTTCTTCTGCCTGTGGTTGACTGCGGCTGTCTCGCAGATCACGGCAAGGTTCCGTCCGGGCCTGATGGGAAGTGAATGGCATACCACCTGATTTCCGAGTATGTCCATATGCTCATCTTTGAGTCCCAGCCTGTCGTACTCTGTCTCCCTGTGCCAGTCTTCAAGCTTGATCACAAAGTCGATCTCCTGACTGTCCTTCACGCACTCAACTCCGAAGAGGCTCTTTACATCTATGATCCCGATGCCGCGAAGCTCTATCAGGTATTTCGTCACCGCGGGCGACGTGCCGATCAGGGTATTGTCATTGATCTTTCTGATCTCGACCACATCATCGGCCACAAGCCTGTGTCCGCGCCGGATAAGTTCGAGCGCAGCCTCGGATTTTCCTATGCCGCTCTCTCCGGTGATGAGAAGACCTTCGCCGTATACATCCACCAGGACCCCGTGAATAGAGGTCGTCGGAGCAAGCTCGTAGTTGAGCATATATATGAGCTCCGCCATGAACCCGCTGGTCCCGCGGTCAGTACCGAGGAAGGGGATGCCGTATTCTCTTGCCAGAGCGATCGATGCCTCGGATGGGCGGAAGCTCCTGCAGAAAATCACACACGGAACCTCGTGGATCACCAGTTCCCTCAAGGCATCTGTCCTTTCCTCCGGCGTCTTTTTGTCAAGGTAAGCCCATTCCACCATTCCGATGAGCTGGATACGGCCGGCCTCAAAGTGTTCATAGAAGCCATTCAGCTGAAGCGCCGGACGGTTGATATCCGCAGTCTTCACAACACACTTTGAAAGATCTATCTCCGGAGTGAAATTCTCGAGGCCAAGCCTTTTTGCTATCTTTGAAAGATCAGCTCCAATCTCCATTATCCTTTTCCCTTTCTATGTGAAGATAATCATAAAGATTCTGCGCAGAGCGCCTGTCCATTTCAGGCACCTTCAAAAAGTCCTCAACGGAGCACTCCTTCATCTCAAGGAAGCCCGAGAACTCCCGCATCAGAGCCTTTCTCCTCGCGGGCCCTATCCCCTTTATCTCATCAAGGAAGGAATGAACCTCGTTCTTTCCGCGAAGGGAACGATGGTATTCTATCGCAAACCTGTGCGCCTCGTCCTGAAGTCTCGTTACAAGCTTGAAGCCCTCTGAAGTCCGGTCTATCGGTATCTCTTTATTATCAAAATAAATTCCCCGGGTCCTGTGTCTGTCATCTTTTACCATTCCGGCCACAGGGATGTCAATATCAAGCTCCTTCAAAACCGAGAGCGCTATATTGACCTGCCCCTTTCCGCCGTCCATCATGATAATGTCCGGAAAGCGCACGAAACTTGAATGCAAAAGATGCTCTGAATCATCATCATTTGAATTGATCCTCGAAAGCTCGTCCTTTCCGTGAAGGAAGCGCCTTGTCAAAACCTCTCTCATAGAGGCGTAATCATTTGGACCCTCAACTGTACGAAGCCGGAATTTCCTGTAATCACTCCTCTTCGGACGCCCGTTTTCAAATACCACCATGGAGCCTACCGAAAGGAACCCGGAGGTATTGCTGATATCATAGGCCTCCATCCTTACAATCCCGGAAAGTCCGAGAAGCGTCGCTATCTCCTTGACCGCTCCTATGGTGCGCCCTTCCTCAGCCTTCAGCCTTTCTTTGTCCTTTGAAAGGATGAGGTCCGCATTTTTCTCCGCGAGACTTATGAGCCTTGCCCTGCTGCCCCGCTTCGGAGCTTTGATCGATACTGATGATCCCTTCTTTTCCGAAAGCATTTCGGAAAGAAGCCCCATCTCCGGTATTTCATCCGGTATCAATATCTCCTTCGGAATGAAGGGCGTGCCGGAATAATACTGTGAAAGAAAATGTCCGAGGGGACTTTCCCCTTCGTTTGTAAGTGAAAGCCGAAGAAGATAATGCTCTCTTCCTATCAGCTTCCCTCCCCTTATGAAGAATATCTGCACCACGGCATCCTCTGATACGGACTCGCCGTTCTCGGAAAATGCGCTCTTTGAGATAGCCGCGATATCTATATCATCCTCAGTAGATGCCGTGACATTCTGCCTCCTCATGCAGTCGTGGATACTCTGTATCAGGTCCCTGTATTTTGCGGCAAGTTCAAATTCAAGCTTTTCAGAGGCCTCCTCCATCTTTTTTTTAAGAGCCTCTTCCTCCTCCTTGTAATTTCCTCCGAGGAAATCAAGAGCTTTTTTTACTGCCCGGTCATATTCCTCCTTTGATACAGTACCGAGACATACGCCGCTGCACTGCTTCATATGGTAATTAAGGCAGGGCCTCTCTTTTCCGATGGACTCCGGAAATTTTCTGGAGCAGGTCCGAAGAGAAAATAGCTTGTTTACAAGGTCTATAGTCGCCCTGACAGAGTCACCGGAGGTGAAGGGACCGAAATACCTGTTCTTGTCCTTCTTTGCCCTTCTCGAAAACATGACTCGCGGATACTCTTCTTCAAGAGTCACCTTGATGTAGGGATAGGTCTTGTCATCGCGAAGGAGGGTGTTGTATTTCGGACGGTGCTCCTTTATGAGATTATTCTCAAGAATGAGCGCCTCAAGCTCGGAGGAGACAACGATGTATTCAAAGCGGTCGATCTCCGAGACCATCTGTCTCTTCTTTATCCCCTCGTCATGGGAAGGTTGAAAATACTGATGCAGGCGCTTTGTAAGGCTCTTTGCCTTCCCGACGTATATTATGGTGTCGTCGGCATTATGCATAATGTATACGCCCGGAGAAGAAGGTACCTTTTTCAGTTCCTCTTCGATATTGAAGTCAGACATCAGTCTCCATTATCCTCTGAGGCTGCCTCCTCTGAAGCGGGATTCTCTCCTGAGACAGGTTCCTCCTCTGAAGCCGGCTCCACATCTTGAGCTTCCTCTTCCGAGACAGCTTTCTCCTCTGAAGCAGGTTCCTCCTTCTTTTCCGAAACCAGCTTTTCATCCTCGGGAGAAATGGTATTTGAAGGATCCGTGGCTGCGGGATCAAGTGTAACGCCTGCGTCCTCCTCAATTTCAGGCAGCCCTTCTATGATACGGAAGAGCTTCATGAATTCCTTTCCGGTGATGGTCTCCTTCTTGTAAAGATAAGCCGCTATCCGGTCGAGAGTATGCCTGTGTTCTTTAAGAAGGGAATATGCCTCGTCGTAGCAGTTCTTGATCATCCTGTTCACTTCGCCGTCTATCTTTGAAGCCGTCTCCTCACCGCAGGTAAGCTGGGCGCGGCCTTCAAGATACTGGTCGGAAACAGTTGCAAGTCCCATCATACCAAAGGTATCTGACATACCAAAGCGGGTGACCATGTTCCTCGCGACCGCGGTCGCGCTTTCGATATCATTTGCTGCTCCGGAGGTAGATGTGTTGAATACCAGCTTCTCAGCAGCACGCCCTGCCATATAGGTAGTGATCTTTGCATAGAGCTCCGCCTCTGTCTGGAGGAATTTTTCCTCCTCCGGAGTCTGAAGTGTATAGCCGAGTGCACCCATGGTACGGGGTACGATAGTGATCTTCTGCACCGGCTCCGAATTGTCCTTAAGAAGAGCTGAGACAAGCGCATGTCCCACCTCGTGGTATGAGACTGTCTTCTTTTCAGCCTCGCTCATCGGACGGTCCTTTCTCTCGGAACCGCCGACAGCCACAAGCTCGAAGGCCTCAAAGAGATCCGCCTGGCTCACGAACTGCCTGTGGTTTTTGACAGCTATGATGGCACCCTCATTGATGATGTTCGCAAGGTCTGACCCTACAAGCCCCGCACTTGCCATTGCGATCGCCGAAAGATCCACGGACTCGTCCATCATGACATCCTTTGAGTGGACCTTCAGAGTTTCGAGACGGCCCTTGAAATCGGGACGATCGACTATTATCCTCCTGTCGAAGCGTCCGGGACGAAGGAGCGCCTTGTCAAGGACATCGGGGCGGTTCGTTGCGGCAAGGATCAAAAGACCTTTTGAAGAATCAAAGCCGTCCATCTCGGAAAGGAGCTGGTTCAATGTCTGCTCCCGCTCGTCATTTCCTCCGCCGTAGCGCGAATCCCTCGACTTTCCTATCGCGTCTATCTCGTCTATGAAGATAATGGCCGGAGCAGCCTTCTGCGCTTCCTTGAAAAGATCCCTTACTCTCGAGGCGCCGACACCGACAAACATCTCAACGAAATCAGAACCGGCAAGGGAGAAGAAGGGAGCCTTCGCCTCGCCTGCCACCGCCTTTGCAAGAAGCGTCTTTCCGGTTCCGGGAGGGCCTACAAGAAGCGCGCCCTTCGGAAGCCTTGCACCGATAGCCTTGTATTTCTGGGGATTGTGAAGAAAGTCCACGACCTCCTGAAGAGATTCCTTTGCCTCATCCTGTCCCGCAACATCAGCAAAGGTCACGCCCGTCTGTTTCTCCACATAGACCTTCGCATTGGACTTGCCTACGGAGAAGGCGCCTCCGCCGATCTTTTTCATGGCAAAGCCGAAGATCACCCATAGGATCGCAAGCGGGATCACAAAGGACAATATATTTAATATGACGGCGGATGTTGAGTTTGAGCCGTTTGCGTCGATATCCACCTTGTGGTTCTTCAGCAAAGGCAGAAGGTCATCGTCATTCAATACCACCGTGTAATAGGTGATCGGAAGCCTCTGCCCGGTGAGCTGGAAGAATGATTCGTTTACCTCTTTTTCCTTGTCGGAAAAAGCCACCTTGGAATCGGGCTTCGGTGTGATATAGACCTTACCATCATTGTCAAAGAGGACGCTCTTGACATTATCCTCCTCAACCATCGTGAGGAACTGGGAGTAAGTGATCTTCTGTCTCGTCCGGCTTCCCGCTGAATTGTAGATGAAGCTTGTGATGAAAAGCGCCACAAGACTCATCATTATGAGAACTATGATGGGCTGTTTTGAGGGACCCTGTCCCTGATTACCCTGCCGGTTTTCGTTTCCTTCGTTCTGGTTCATTTTTCAGTCTCCGGTCTTTTTTAAGTGCTTGAGTGAGAGATCGAGAATCGGCGCGCTGTGAGTGAGGGCTCCGCAGGACACGTAGTCCGCGCCTATACCTCTTATCCTTTCTATGTTGTCGAGAGTAAAGTTTCCTGAAAGCTCAACTTCAGCCTTCCCATCGATAAGGGCTATGGCCTCCTTCATCTCATCGAGGGACATATTGTCGAGCATAATGATATCGGCGCCCGCAGAGATGGCTTCCTTGACCATGTCTATGGTCTCGGTCTCGACCTCTATTTTTCTGACAAAGGGAGCGTAGGCCTTCGCGGCGAGGATAGCTTCCTTCACGCCTCCGGCAGCGCCTATGTGGTTGTCTTTCAAAAGCACTCCGTCCGAAAGGTCGTTCCTGTGGTTATGGCCGCCACCAACACGCACTGCGTACTTCTCGAATATCCTCATATTGGGTGTGGTCTTTCTCGTATCGAGAACCTGAATTGAGGGATCATCAAGGGCGTCCACGACCCTCCTTGTGTATGTCGAGATGCCGGACATCCTTTGAAGATAATTCAGCGCGGTCCGCTCTCCGGAAAGAAGGACCCTGATGTCACCCTTCAATCTCGCCAGAAGATCGCCTTTCTTTACAGCACTCCCGTCATGGATACCGTCTGAAAAGACCACCTCTGTATTCTCATCAAGAAGGATAAATACCCTCTTGAAAACCTCTGTCCCGCACAGTATCCCGTCCTCCTTGGCAATAAGGTCACAGGTACCCTCTTCGTAATCCTTCATCACTGAATTTGTAGTGACATCCTCTGAGGGAATATCCTCGCGGAGAGCCGAGAGTATCAGGTCATCGGCATTCATCTTCAAAGTGATATTGTTCATGATCAAACCCCTTATTTTTTCTCGCCTTCAGTTACCAGAATGTCACGCAGCATATTCTTCCATTCTATGATGCGATCCCTGTACTGCGCGGCCGCCTCGAAATTGAGATCCGCGGCTTCGCGCTCCATCTTCTTTTTTGTCTTTTCTATGAGCGCGGAAAGCTCCTTGCTGTCCATCTCTTCAGGCTGCCGTCCATTTTCCTCAGCCTCGCCTGCAAGCTTCTTTGAAATTGCAATGACCTCCCTGACCTTCTTTTCTATGGTCTTCGGAGTAATGCCATGCTCTTTGTTGTATCCGTCCTGAAGGGCTCTTCTCTTCTTCGTGATCTCAATGGCATTCTTCATTGAGTCCGTCATATTATCCGCATACATGATGACGTGGCCTCTTGAATTTCTTGCCGCCCGCCCGATCGTCTGTATGAGCGAGGTTTCGGAGCGAAGAAAGCCCTCCTTGTCGGCGTCAAGTATCGCGATCAATGTAACCTCCGGAATATCAAGTCCCTCACGGAGAAGATTGATCCCTACTAGAACATCAAAGACGTCAAGCCTCAGATCCCTTATTATCTCTGATCTTTCAAGGGTATCTATGTCGGAATGGAGGTATTTCACCCTTATCCCGAGTTCCTGCAGATAACCTGTAAGGTCCTCCGCCATATGCTTTGTCAGCGTTGTGATCAGGACCTTGCCCTTTTCCTTTGTCTCCTTTTTGATCTCGGAAACAAGATCGTCTATCTGCCCTTCTACGGGGCGGACGAAGACCTCCGGGTCAAGAAGCCCCGTGGGCCTTATCACCTGCTCGGCACGGAGCATCTCGTGCTCTGCCTCATAGGGGCCGGGCGTGGCCGAAACGAAGAGCAGCTGGTCTATCTTGTCCTCAAACTCCGTGAAGTTCAGGGGCCTGTTGTCCATTGCGGAGGGAAGGCGGAATCCGTAATCTATAAGGGTCTGCTTCCTTGAGAAATTTCCTGCGTACATCCCCCTGATCTGCGGCACTGTCATATGGGACTCATCTATGATAATGAGGAAATCCTTCCCGAAATAATCTATCAGCGTTGCCGGAGGCTCGCCTGCCTTCTGGCTTGTAAGGTACCTCGTATAATTCTCTATACCGGAGACAAAGCCTGTCTCCTTCAGCATCTCTATGTCAAAGTTCGTTCTCTCCGCAATGCGCTGGGCCTCTATGAGCTTACCCTGCTGCTTGAAATATCTGACCTGGAAATCGAGATCCTTTTCTATCTCTTCGCAGGCCGATACTATCCGATCCTTCGGGACAACATAATGTGAGGCCGGAAAGATCGCAACATGCTTGAGTTCCTTTGTCACGCGGCCGGACATTATATCTGTCTCAACTATCCTGTCTATCTCGTCGCCGAACCACTCTATGCGGAGGGCATATTCGTTCACATTGGCGGGAATGATGTCGAGCGTATCGCCGTGGACCCTGAAGGTGCCGCGCTTGAAATCCATGTCGTTCCTGACATACTGGATCCCCACAAGGGATTCGATCACACTGTCCCTGTCTATCTCCATCCCCGGACGGAGCGAGACCATGAGGTTCTGAAAATCCTCCGGCTCGCCGATCCCGTAAATGCAGGAGACTGAAGCCACCACTATCACATCATTTCTCTCCGCCATGGAGGCGGTAGCCGAAAGACGCAGCTTGTCTATCTCGTCGTTTATGGAAGAGTCCTTCGCGATATATGTATCGGTCTGGGGGACATAGGCCTCCGGCTGATAATAATCATAATAAGAGACGAAGTACTCAACGGCGTTCTCCGGAAAGAACTCCTTCATCTCCCCGTAGAGCTGGCCCGCAAGGGTCTTGTTGTGGGAGATGATAAGGGTCGGCTTGTTCAGTTCGGCAATGATGTTTGCCATGGTATAGGTCTTCCCGGAGCCCGTGACACCGAGCAGGGTCTCAAACTGATTGCCTTCCTTAAAGCCCTTCACGAGCCGCTCGATCGCCTGTGGCTGATCTCCGGTAGGCTGATAGGGTGCGTGGAGTATGAACCTGTCCATGTCTTTCCTTAAAGCGGAGCCGCCCCGGGTCTGCCGTGGCAGTTCTTGAACTTCTTGCCGCTGCCGCAGGGGCAGGGATCATTGGGATAAACCTTCTTGTTTAAACGCTTCTTCGGTCCTGATGCCGAGGGGCCTGCCTCCTTGTTGGTGCCGGTAGGCTTCGCTACCTCCTGCCTCTCGGTCTCCTTCTGCTCTATCCTTACCCTGTAAAGAAGGCTCACCGTATCCGTGGTGATGGCGTCATTCATGGCGTCCATCATATCGTAGGACTGCATCTTGTACTCGTCCACGGGATTTCTCTGACCGTAGGCCTGAAGCCCGATGCCCTGTCGCAGTTGATCCATATCGTCAATCTCCTGCATCCAGTGGCGGTCTATGCAGCGAAGGAGCACGACCCTCTCGATCTCCCTGAACATGTCAGGCTGTTCCTCGGGAACCTCGGCTTCCTTTGCTTCGTAGAGCTTCATAGCGTCGCCAAAGAGCTTTTCCTTCAGCTCCTCAGGGCTCTTCATATCCTTCACGTATTCCTCGGTGATGGGAGGAAGGGGTATGATGGCACGAAGCGACCTGTTGAGCTCGGGTATATCCCATGAGGTATTCGAGTCGGCGGAATCCTGTGAGATATTGACGCAGTCAGAAACCTTCGTCTTTATCATATCCACGATCCTATCCCTCATGTTCTCGCCCTCGAGAACACGCTTTCTCTGCTTGTATACGAGCTCTCTCTGCTCGTTCATAACCTCGTCGTATTCAAGGAGGTTCTTTCTGATGCCGAAGTTGTTCTCCTCGATCTTTTCCTGTGCACGCTGTATAGCACCGGTAAGCATCTTGTGGTGGATCCTCTCACCCTCGGGAACACCGAGAGCTTCGAAAAGCCCCATCAGTCTTTCGGAACCGAAGAGCCTCATCAGATCGTCCTCGAGTGAAATGAAGAACTGGGATTCTCCCGGATCTCCCTGTCGTCCTGAACGGCCGCGGAGCTGGTTGTCGATACGCCTTGCCTCGTGGCGCTCCGTTCCTATTATCTTCAGGCCTCCCGCAGCACGAGCCTCGTCATCGATCTTGATATCGGTACCACGACCTGCCATGTTCGTCGCTATCGTCACGGCACCGTGGATACCGGCCTTTTCAACTATCGCAGCTTCCTTCTCATGGAACTTCGCATTCAAAACGGAATGCTCTATCCCTGCTTTGTCAAGCATCTTGTCGAGAAGCTCGGAAACATCGATCGTAATGGTGCCGACAAGGACGGGCTGTCCCTTTGCATGAGCCTCCTTTACCTCTTCGACGACGGCCTTGTATTTCTCGGCCTTTGTCTTGTAGACGGCATCATCATGATCCACCCTGATGACCGGCTTGTTGGTAGGGATCTCGATAACGTCCATCCCGTAGATATCACGGAACTCCTGCTCCTCGGTAAGGGCGGTACCGGTCATGCCGGCCTTCTTTTTGTACTTGTTGAAGAAGTTCTGGAAGGTAATAGTAGCAAGGGTCATGGACTCACGCTTTACCTTCACATGCTCCTTCGCCTCGATAGCCTGGTGGAGACCGTCAGAATAGCGGCGCCCCGGCATTATCCTTCCCGTAAAGTCATCGACTATCAGGATCTCGTCATCCTTTACTACATAATCCTGATCACGGTGCATGAGATTGTGTGCTCGAAGAGCAAGGATCACATTGTGCTGTATCTCGAGGTTTGCCGGATCCGCAAGGTTCTCAATCCTGAAGAACTGCTCAACCTTCCTCACACCTTCGGCGGTAAGGCTTACGTTCTTGTCCTTCTCATCTACTATGAAGTCTCCGGTCTCCTCCCTCTCAACGCCCATGATGGCGTCCATCTTGGTATATTCGGGAAGATCATCGCCTCTCTGAAGCTGGTTTGCGAGTATGTCGCACATCTCATAGAGCTTTGTGGACTTCCCTGACTGACCGCTGATAATAAGGGGTGTCCTCGCCTCGTCGATGAGGACCGAATCGACCTCGTCGATGATAGCGTAATTCAGCCCCCTCTGTACAAGCTGCTTCTCGTAGACAGCCATATTATCTCTTAAGTAATCAAAGCCCAGCTCGTTGTTCGTAATATAGGTAATGTCGCAGTCATAGGCCTTCTTCCTGTCTGAAGGGCTCATGTCGTTTAAGACGACACCAACCTCAAGTCCGAGGAACCTGTGTACCGCGCCCATCCACTCTGCATCACGCTTTGCAAGATAATCATTTACGGTAACGATATGTACGCCGTTCCCCTCGAGAGCGTTGAGGTAGGCGGGAAGCGTCGCGACGAGCGTCTTTCCTTCACCTGTACGCATCTCCGCGATACGCCCCTGATGGAGGATGATGCCGCCGATCAGCTGGACCTTGAAATGCTCCATATTAAGAGCCCTCTTTCCGGCCTCACGGACTACCGCATAGGCCTCGGGGAGAATGTCATCGAGCGTCTCGCCCTTTGAAAGCCTCTCCTTGAAATAAGGCGTCTTTGCCCGCAGCTCCTCGTCCGAAAGCTTCTGCATCTCGGGTCGAAGCGACTCTATCTTCTCAACTATCGGTGCTATCCTCTTCAGCTCGTGCTGGCTGTGGGTCCCGAACATCTTCGTAAATAAACTCATTTTATGCTCCTGTCTCTATACCATCATCTATCCTGATTTGCACATACGGAGTGCATTCTACCACCAACAACATCTATTTGCAACGCCCTGCAAGAGGAGAACGGCTACTCCTTAGAATGGTCCCAGGAATGGTCCCAGGAATGGTCTCAGGGGACGGAGTCAGGGGACCATTTTTTGCACGATTTTGGTCCCAGGGGACGGAGTCAAGGGGCCATTATTTTTGCACGATTTTGGTAGCGTCGTAGAGCAAGCCAAGGTGAAATGTTTGCTCTTGCCAAACGAAGTGAAGATAGAGAAACCGGTAATTTTTGGTCCCTTGACTCCGTCCCCTGGGACCATTTTCTGGGACCATTTCCAAAGGTGTAATTATCAGACTATTTGTACAATTTTTGATATTTAATAGAATATTTATTGTATTTTCATGTATTTTTCAGAAATTGGGGTTGACATAATCAAAATTGCCTGTTATTATGTGTTCATCACAAACAAGAAACGAGATAGCACCGAGGGAGCTACTCCAGGAGCCTACGAAGGGACACTTCAGATTGAACATGAGAGGTTCAGAAGTCGAACGGAGGGGAGGCGGCGAAGAGCTTCAGAGGTGCCGAGAAAGGCAAGGTGGCGCCACCGGGAACTTAAGTTTTTCTTAGGAGCCGCGCCGGTCGGTGAAGTTTCAAACCGGCAGAGTTGTCCGTTTAGCAGGTAGCAATCTTTTCAGACGAAGGCTGTTTGAGCCGTGAAGGAAAAAGAAGAAGATCGTGCGAAGAGCGAAGCAGGGCGACAGTGGGACGGCGTAGACGGATTCAGCGCATAGGACTTGGGACTCGTCCGGCAGACCGTGAAAGGCGGACTGTAAAGTCGGTAGGAAAAGGAAGAAAAGTATTTATCTTCAGTAAACGGAGGGATTTTTTAAACGGTACCCCCTTCGGATATATGAAAAGGATGGATACGGACGGGCGGTTAGTCGATCAGGTGCGCGAAAGGTTTTGATGGATCGGAGGTATGGTCCGTTGGACACAGCAGTAGATATTGAACATGTAGGCTGAGGCGAAGCGGGGTTCGAAAGAAGCGCTTCGCCTTGGTCTTTATTTACGTACTTTGATCCGGGTTTTGTTCATCCCGATCATGTAGTTGTATTCGATCTCACTCGCAGTCTTCTTAAGCACTGCCATATTCGAGTATTCTTCCGTTGAGGCAGCCGAAGAGATGTCAAACGGCCGGCCGACGCTACTAAAATCGATCAGAATATGATCGGGATATATCTTGAGGATAATATCCAGATCCTCGATCTTGGAATATGTATTCTGTTCAGCCGTATAAACAGTCATTTCCTCTACTGAAACAGCAGTCAATATCGCCTTTTTCTTATCAACTCTTTCTTTTAAACAAAATTTCTGAATGCTTTCCGCTATGTTCGAGATAGCATTATCACTCGTCTTTACAGAGCATTCGTAGACCGGTATATTTTCGTCCTCATGCTCCAAAAGCAAAAGCCTGCTGTATTTTCCGCCGGAACGGATCGATATGATGAAATTAATGATCAAAACAGCCGCAAGCAGCAGTACGGAAAGCACCGCATAAGCCTGCCACAGGCCATTGATCCCGTTTATTCTTGTCAGGATCAATGCTGCCGGGATCAGTCCCAAAAACCCGTCCACAAGGCTTATGATGAAAGCATATGTTTTGCGCCCGATTATCGGGAAATAGTACAGGTAAAGGACGGTAAACCCTCTGAACAAAAACATGACCGAGAAAATACGAATCCCGGCAGCCGCAAACGCCGCCGCATCTCCCTGCACATTATAGATCATAAGGATTGCCTGCGGCCAGATCTCAAAGAACAAAAAGAAGATCAGATTGACGAGGAACTGCAGCTTGATAGCCGTCTTCATAATGATCCGGATTCCTGTGAAGTCTCTCTGTCCATAGAGTGAAGAGACGATGGGAACCAACGCATCGAGGAGTCCCGATATGAAAACCGACACCATTGATACCGTCTGAATGCACACCGAAAAGACCTTGGCTCCTGCCAGTCCCGCAAACGAAAAAGCGAGCGCATTGGAAAACGCGACCTTGATACAATATCCGACCTGGTTCGTTGCCGGGGACACGCCTACGGAAAGTGGTTTCGACAGTGATGACAGCTCACGGAAGGAAATTCGCGTAAACGGAAGCCGCATCTTTTTCGCAGCGCAAAGAACAATGATGATGAAAAGACCGGTCGCATACCCCGACAAAGTCGCACATGCCGCACCCAAAAGCCCCATGGAAAAGACCTTGATGAAGACATAATCCATTATAAGATTCAGCACATTTGCCGCTATATTGATGAAGGTACCGGTACCCGGGCGACCTAAGGCCGGCAGGAAGCTGACGATCACCTGTACCGGAACGATCACGACACCCGATATAAGAAGTGCCCTGACATAAGACGAGAAAACCGGCAATAATGCTTCTTCCTTACAAAGAAAATATGACAGGGGTTCTGTGAAAAAAATACCGCAAAGCAATATAATGAAAGACAGCAATCCGGCCAGAAGCATGATCGCGGTGAAAACCGTATCTGCCTTCCTGTTTTCATATTTTCCGAGATATCTCGAATAAACGGTTGAACCGCCGATGCCGAGGAGCATAAACATGACCGCAAAAACAAACATGATCGGAGAGGCCATATTAACGAGTGTCATGGTATCCGAGTCGATCAGATTGGCCACGAGGATCCCATCCACGAATTCGTTCAAAGACATTGCCATGGAACTGAGGACTGTCGGCAGGAGAAACTGAAAGAATTTTTTGTTTAATATTTTCCCGTTGCGCATTTCATGCATCTTCTTTTTGTCTCATTTCTTCTCTGCAATAAGGATCATACGCCTTTTCTTTTCGTCATAGGGTGTAAAATACTCACTATAAGCCTCGACCAGTTCCAAACCGCAGTTCAAAAACATTTCTTCATATTCCTTAAGATCGTACATTCGTTCCGAAAAGACCCATCTTCCATCCTCAAATGCATCAAAGCGATTCGTTTCGTAATCATATTCGTATCTGAAATACGGTATATCACCGCGAATAGCTTTGTTCTCCTCAGGCGGTTCCGGAGGCCCTTGAACCACCCACAGGTTGGGATTGTCTATTACAAGCCTTCCGCCGGGACGTATGCAGTCTGCCATCCTTTGCATGAAAAGCCTGTTTTCCTCATCCGAAAAAAAACCGAAGCTGTTAGCCCAGCTGAAAAACAGATCACAGCCGCCCGGGAAAGACGCATTTCTCATGTCTCCAACATAGAAGTTACCATCGAGCCCTGCTTCTGCAAATCGTTCCTTTGCCCTTTTTATGAACCTCGGATTGAGGTCAAGGCCTGTTACGATCGCGCCTTTTTTTGCAAGATGTATAGACACTCTCGCATCTCCGCAGGGACAGTCAAAAACCTTCATTCCCGGATGTGTGATCAAATGCTCAGCTGCCGCAGTGCCATCAGCTACAGCCTTTTCCTCCGAAAAGAGCCAATGATCGTCCGGAAAAGTCTTAAACCACTCACTGTTGCGTTGTCCTTCCATCTTCTGTCCTCCTGTCTACAGTTGATTTACATTGCATCATCTACCACAAAAAGGTGATCATCGGTTGTCTACCCTTTCGGGATAGATGTCGTGATTTGCGAGCCGATCCATCGCGATCTTCTCCCAAGGTGTTTTTTGCTTTCCGTAGTTGCAATAAGGATCTATCGAGATCCCGCCCCGGGGCAGGAACCTCCCCCACACCTCTATATACTTCGGATCAAGAAGCTTTATAAGGTCATTCATTATGATATTTACCACATCCTCATGAAAATCCCCGTGCTCCCTGAATGAAAAGAGATAGAGCTTTAATGACTTGCTCTCCACCAGCCTCTCATCGGGAACATAGGATATCGTGATGTTTGCAAAATCCGGCTGTCCCGTGATAGGACAAAGGGTCGTAAACTCAGGACAGTTGAATTTCACAAAATAATCCCGTTCCGGATGTTTGTTTGAAAAGAACTCGAGAAGGGTCGGATCGTAATCCGTCGAATACTTTGTTTTTTCACTTCCAAGCTTTGTAAGGTTTTCTTTTTCTCTCATTGTTTTTCCCCCAAAGGAACTATCTTTCTCGAAAGGTACATAAAGGGCGTGTCAAGCAGCGCTACTATCGCTTTGAAAAGATATGTCGTGAACAGGATATTGAGGAAGACTTCCATAGGATAGACTCCCGCAAAGGCGATAGTCACAAACAAGACCGTATCTACTGCCTGGCTTATCAGGGTGCTGCCGTTGTTCCTGAGCCAGAGCTTTGACCTGTTGTTTCCTGTCTTTTTCCAGATGAGATGGTAAAGAAAGACGTCTATGCTCTGGCTTACGAGGTAGCCCACAACGCTTGCGATCGTGATCCTCGGTACAAGGCTGAAGACTGCCTTGAGGCTCCCGCTCACAAAATCACTTTCGTTTGGCGTGAACCAGAGTATGAGCTGGGTTCCGAGGAGCCAGAGGAGCATCACGGAAAAGCTGTACATTACTGCCTTTTTCGCCTCAGCCTTTCCATACTTTTCGGAAAGGATGTCCGTGACAAGAAAGGTGGATGCGTAAAGCACATTTCCTGCGGTGGTCGCGACCCCGAACATATCCACATTTTTGCAGACCGCTATATTTCCGAGTATCGTCGCAAATACGGAAAAAACAAAGAGTCCCGTCTTCCCGAAGAGCTTATAGAAAAGAAGCACCGCGAAAAGGTAGATTAAAACATTCAATAAAAAAATGATCTCATTTGGCACTTTATCAGCTCTCCTGTTCGTATTCTACCGGATCCTTGATCCCGTTCAATGAAAAGGCCAGAAGCCTGTCCCTGCAGGTTCCGCAAAGGCCGCAGGCCTTCTCCCGTCCTTCATAGCAGCTCCAGGTGAGTTCAAAGGGCGTCCCCGCCTCTGCCCCTGTTGCCACAACATCAGCCTTGGTCTTGTCTATAAAAGGAGCAACTATTGTAAGCTGGTTTCCGCTCCCTATCCTGACTGCCTCGGCGATCGCGTTGTTGAAGGCTTCGCTCGTATCCGGATATGCGCTCCCCGCGCCGTCATCGGCATGGGCGCCGTAATATATCTCGCTGCAGCCGTGTGAAAGCGCGATCGCGGCAGCGCTTGAAAGAAAGAGGCCGTTCCTGAAGGGCACATAGGTATCTACCGGCTGTCCTTTTGCTTTTTTCACCTGCTCGGAATAGTCTTCATGCGCGATCTCTTTGCCTGAGCCCTCAAGAAGTGAGCAATCGCTTTCCGCAAACAGCTGAAGCAGATCAAGCTTTTGCAAGCTCACACCATAGAAGGCCGCAACTTTCTCAGCCGCCGAGATCTCTTTCTTGTGCTTCTGGCCGTAAAAAACGCAGAGTCCCATTACCTCGTCTTTACCGTATTTTTTCACCGCAAGGGAAAGACAGACCGAACTGTCAAGCCCGCCGCTCAAAAGGACCAATGCTTTCATCAACTCACTCCTATCAAAAACAGGTGTCCGGGATCACCGGGCACCTGCATTTCCACAAAATTTTCCGATCTATTATGCAAGGGCCTTTGAAGCCTTTGAAAGGAAGATCATAAAGGAGAACCAGTAAACGATCTGAAGCACAAGGGTTATGATCGCGAGGACGCCTGCCAGTGCAACGAAGATCGAAACGATCTGAACGATAAGGGTGAGAATGATTATCACAAGGAGAAGCTTCTGAACATTGAGCCCTTTCTCGGCAAGATCATTCCTGCCCTTCGCAGCAAGCGCTTCAGAAGTATAGGAAAGCATCAGGATGACAACAACAAGGTCGAGTGCAGTTGACGCTATCTTGAGGATGGAAGCAAGTACGGGTATGGATCCAACGAAGCTTGAGATGATAGAGCACGCAAGGGAGATCAGCGCAAAAAGAAGCACCGTCTTGAATCTGGGATCATCCTTTGAAGCGTTGCCAAGACCAACCAGCCTGAATATAAGGCAGAGAATGAGAAGGACCGCACCTACGATAACGAGCACGGAACCAGTTGCTGCACCCCCGAGCAAAGCGCCAGCAGACGAAGTACCGAGCTCCGCATCAGAAAATGCGGCTCCTAACGCCACGATAGACGCAGTTGCTGCAAGAATTCCTCCGATAGTTACAAGTATAGTCCCGATAAGCTCCATAAGCTTGCTGACGAAGACCTGATGCAAGCCCTTTGAAATGTTTTTTGTTTCCATTTTTGCAAAACTCCTTTCTGTTTTTATGAATAACGGAAAAATTTTAAGCTTTCTCTTTATCAAAAAAAATATACAAATTTACCGATTAGTAGAAAAAGAAGCCCGTTTCCCCTTGTTCATTTTCTCCTATAGTATTTCCCCAGCAGACGCTCGGTCAGAGGAAAACGCCGAAACAGCTTTGAGAAAAGATAAAGCAGCACTGCTCCCACGAAGCACGCGATGAAGCCGCAAACCAGCGCACTTCTGAAAAGTCCGAGTGAAGGAAATACAGCTATCCCTTCCCTTACAAATCTTATCGCGTTGAAGGAGAGGACACTTACCGCTGCCATCATGATGAAGCCGAAGACCCAGGCCTTGTAGATAATGCCCATGAAGGCACCGATCACCATGATGAAAAGCGCCGTAAACATCAGATTTCCGGCATAGAGCACCTCATTTTCCGGCGCCGTCCAAAGCTTTATTCTCTCAAAAAGCGAAGCCACTATGAATCCGATCAACGATGATATGAGATAGACAAGCGCAGGCATCTTGCATTGAAGAGCCTCCCTCTTCGGGGACGAAGCACAATATGTTGAAACGCCTATCGTAACCAGACCTGACGGCGCCTCGATGAAGGCAAAGCAAATGAAGAACGCGCTGAGGGAATTCGCAAACTCAAGGCGCCCTGCAAGGATCCCTATTGCAAGAAAGATAATGGCAGTAACTATTGCAGAGACAGCCTGCGGAGTATAGAGTCCGAGCAGAAAACCCGATGTCAGAGGGTTCCTTCCCAGGGAAGCGGAAAAGTCTTTCCTGATCCCAATTTCTTTTTTCCTTCTCTTTCTCCCTGAAGCATCGTCAAGGAAGCCCTTTTTGTATTTGTCCCATCCCCTCAAAAGCACGAGAACAGTACCTGCTATTGCGGACGAAAGTCCCATTATGAAGACTATCGAAAGGATAGTGGATTCGCCTATGGCGTCATTGTCATTGATATAAAAGATGAAGCCTGTCAGTACGAAAAAAAAGATCATGACCACAAAGGGCATGACCTGCCTGTTGTTGATGTGCCGGGTGACAAAAAGGGAAAGGGCGCTCATCCCATAGGAAAGAAGGGCGCAGCCTGCTGCCATGAGTATGTAGCGCAGCCTTTCCCCGGTGACTGATATATCAAGCCCCTGCACCACAAATATCCCGGGAATGAAATATACGGCAATAAGTATCGCTCTTCTGATCAGGTCGCCCTGAAGGGCCAGCATGAAAAAGCGCCCGCCCTTCCCTGACATACGAAGATACTCCGGAAGCCCGCCGTTCTTTGAATAAGCGCCGAAGAAAACCCCGATATCGGAGATCGCTTCGACATAAAAGATAATGACGACCGACACCAGCTCCATCAAAAAGAACACAGCGGAAAACTCGAAATTCGTCCTCTGAAGGAGCCATGAATCAGGCACTCCTATTATCCTGTAGGCCGCGAGCGTGAGTAGCCGAAACAGCAGAAGCCCTGCCTGATAGAGGAGCAGTATCACTATCTTGTAGGACAGCGGGGTGAATGAAAGATATGCCCTGAAGCGCTTGATCATCACTGCCCCGCTGCACTGTTCAGATTTCCGACTATGGGCTGGCTGCCCTCGGGGACCACAACGAGATTGCCCTTCTCTCCTATGCTCTGGAGAGCTTCGATATAGTGCTGCTTGATGACATTGTCTGTCAGGGACTCATTGACTATCCTGTTCGCGTTTGCCTCAGCCTCGGCCTGGATCCGCTTTGTCTCTGCATCCACTTCGGCTGTGACCTTCTTTGTCTCTGCCTGGACCTTGGCGGTCTCCTGCTCATTTCTCGCCTTCTGCTTCGCGATCTCCGCGGCCTGCGCTTCCGCATAGCCGTTTGTGATCGATTCGGAATAACGCACATCCTGAACAGAGACGTCCTCGACTATGAGGCCGTACTTGTCCCATTTCTCGGAAAGCGCGTCCTGGATGGCATCTGATATCTCACTCCTTGCGGTAAGGATCTGAAGGGTGGAAAAACGACCCGCAACTTCTCTCGGAACGCTCCTTGAATCGATAGCGACAACGGCTCTTACAAAGGACTCCTGTGTACCGTAGTCCCTGTAAAGATCCTCGGCATATCTGGGCTCAAGGGAATAATTCACCTGGATATCGATATTTGCCGTAGCACCCGATGAATCATTGATCGTGACCTCGGGGCCTTCGGCGCTCCCTCCGTTGTAGGAATAGTTTGTGTTGTTCCCATAGAAGGTAATTACATTGTTCCTTGTGTCATATTTGATGACCGACTGCCAGGGCGCCTTCGGATGGAAGCCCGCGTCTGATGTGCTGCCTCCGAGCGAACCGCCGAGATTCCTTATTACAGCGACCTCGCCCGCGTCCTGCGCGTAGAGGCACATTATAAATATGACAACGGCCGCCGCCGCTATTATAACCCCTATCGTGATCTTCTTTGCCTTGCTCTTCATCTTTGCACTCACCTCATCAAATATCCTTGTCTTCTTTTCCTTTGGTTCATCGCCCGAAGGCTTTCCCCGACGGTTTTCCGTTATCAGCCTGATGATCACCGGCAGAAGAAATACCGCCATCATCACGAGCCACATTATTGAACCCATAGCAAAACCTCGTAATAATCCTGTCAAAACGCGACACACAAAAACCATTATAGCATAGTCCCATAAATTATGGTAGAATACAAAACCGTCTTCTGACTAGGAGGTATTGAACATTAATGTTTGAATCAGTAATTGACTGGTTGGCTTATTCCTTTAATTTCGCGATCTCAAACCCTTTGATCCTGGTACTTCTCATACTCCAGATACCGAATTACTTTTTTATGATCTGGAGCTTTTTCATCATACTTCTGGGGCTTCCGCGGAAGAAAAAGGTTTATCCCGATACCGATGAAAGGAACTCCTTTGCCGTCATAATATGCGCAAAAAATGAGGAGGGCGCTATAGCAGGCCTTCTCAACGCGATAGAGGGACAGGATTATCCGAATGACAAATATCATGTCTATCTTCTTCTTGACCACTGTACGGACAGGACCAAGGAGATCGCTTCCGCTTACCCTTTTGTGACCTGTCTTGAAAGAACCGGCGATACTCCCCCCGGAAAGGGACAGCTCCTGAAATGGGGCTTTGAAAAGCTGCTTGCCCGCAAGGACTTTGATCATAATGCCTTCATGTTCTTTGATGCCGACAATATCCCGATCCCCACCTTCATGAAAGAGATGAACAAGCGTCTTGCAGCCGGAGATGATATCATACAGGGCAACCGGAAGGCCGGAAAACCCTTCAGAACAGCCGTCACCTCCTGGTATGCGATATACTGGGTATTTCAGAATTATATCTTCCAGTACTCGAGAGAAAAGAGAGGCTTCAACTGCCAGCTTACCGGAACGGGTCTCGTTCTTCGAAGAAATGTTGTAGAGGATGGCGGCTTTGAAACAACAGCGATCACCGAGGATATGGAGTTTTCACATCAGCGTGTGCTGAAGGGGAACCGGATCCATTATTCAATAGACGCGGTAGTCTATGATGAACAGCCGTCGGATCTTCGCACCATGTATTTCCAGCTTCGGAGATGGTGCTCCGGAGTATTCCAGGTGCTGCCGCAGTATGTCGGAAAATACAGAAAGGCCATCGGCAAAAAGCCGTCGGTCCTGCTCTTTGACTTTTTCATGCTTTTCCTGTCCTCTGTCTTCGGCGCAATAGCGACTGTTTGCGGGATCATTTCCACGATCTACTCCGTTATCCTGGTTCCGGAGGCTTTGTTTTTCACTCTGCTTACAGCCCTTCTTACTTTCCCTCTCGCATGGCTTCTGGAACTCGTCTTCCTCAAGGCCGCGGGCGTAAAGGGGACGGCAAATGGATTTTTCACTTTCCCGATATTCATGGTGATCCTTGGTTTCTGTACAGTCATATCAGCTTTCAAGCACGACATAGCCTGGAAGAGAATAGAGCACAAAGGAGTAAAAGCAGAAAATGGATGAAAAACAGCTTCAGCATATAAAAGAATATCCTTACAGGCAGCGGGATCATCTCGATTATCCTGAGATCACGCTCTATCAGGCGATCGCGGCCTCAGCCTCCAAATATCCCGACGATACCGCATTGGAATTTTACGGAAGAAAGATAAGCTACTCCCGCTTCCTTCGCGACATAGACCGGGCGGCTGACGCCTTTTCCTGCTGCGGGATAGGCATGGGAGACGCTGTCACGATATGTCTTCCAAACACCCCGACAGCGCTCACGGCTCTCTATGCCGTAAACCGTCTGGGTGCCATCGCAAACATGGTCCATCCCCTTTCGTCACAAAACGAGATCACCTATTACCTCAATCTCTCCGAAAGCAAGATAATAGTCACGATCGATCTCTTCTATGAGAAAGTGGCGAAGGCCGTGATGAACTCGAACCACAACATCATGGTCCTCGTAACAAGGATGCAGGACGACCTTCCGAAGAGGCTCATCCCCTTCTATACATTGAACAAGGGTCTCAAATACCTGAAATACCCGGGCCTCCATGTGACGGATCCCCGGGAAGTGGACGAGAAGATGAAGGTAATGCTCTGGAAATTCTTTATCGTCCTGAAAAATCAGGAAAAAGCCCCGGAGCCTGCAAAATACGATCCCGACAGATGCTCTCTTATATTGTATTCCGGCGGTACCACCGGAGCGCCTCACGGAATAATGCTTTCAGACAAAAATATAAATGCCGAGTGCACTCAGGCAGTAGAGGCCCTCGGCACGCGTTTTGACAGGGGAATGAAGGTCCTTGGCATCCTTCCGATCTTTCATGGCTTCGGCCTTGCCATAGGGATCCATGTCCCGATGATGCAGGGCATCTGCTGTGCCCTGATGCCCGCCTTCAGCAAAAAGGCCTTTTCTGATGCCATGCGGAAAAAAAAGCCGAATTACATCGCGGGCGTTCCCACCATCTTTAATGCCCTTCTCCATATCCCCGCGCTCGAGGGCGTTGACCTTTCCTATGTCGAGGGCTTTTACAGCGGAGGCGATACGCTGTCCGTCGATCTGAAAAAAAGGGTCGATGCTTTCCTTAAGGAGCATAATTCCAAAATCCAGGTCCGTGAGGGCTACGGGCTCACCGAATGCGTTACCGCGAGCTGTGTCACTCCCCGTGATGAATACAAGGAAGGGAGCATAGGCATTCCCTTCCCTGATATGAAATATGCCATAGTAAAGCCCGGAACTATGGATGTTCTTCCGCCTGATACGGAAGGGGAGATCGTGATCAGCGGTCCCACCGTGATGCTTGGTTATCTCAAAAATGAAAAGGCGACAGAAGAGACCATCGAGACCATAGACGGTGTGAGATGGCTCCACACCGGAGATCTCGGGGTGATCGACAAAGACGGCTATGTCTTTTTCAGGCAGCGGATAAAGAGGATGATCATCACAAACGGATACAATGTTTATCCCACATCAGTAGAGCGGGCGATCAACGCCTGCGCAGACGTGGACTCCTGCTGCGTGATCGGAGTCAAGGATCCCCGCCGTGTACAGAGGGTTCGTGCCTATATAGTCCTGAAGGGCGGAGTGAAAAAGGATGATGACACAAAGGAGAGGATAATGAATGAGATCAAACTCTCCGTAAGCTCCTACGCACTTCCCCGGGAACTCATATTCAGGGACAGCCTTCCGAAGACACCGGTCGGAAAGATAGCTTACAGAACGCTTGAAGAAGAAGCAGAAAAGGAAGGAATCTCTTGAGAACCTCTGAATCATCACCAAAGTACAAAAGGAAATTTGGAGACAGGCGTGACGGCCGCCGCGTAAAGGCTCCCGGCCTTCAGACGATAATGGCCTACCTCTTCCCAAAGCGGACGGACTGTGAGGTATGCTGCCGTGACAAGTTTGATGTAACGGAGGTCGTGAAATATCTTGAAAAGAAAAACGCCTCCCACCCAAATTACAAGACCACGATCTTCCACTGCTTCGTCACTGCGATCGCGCGGCTCATAAAAGAGCGGCCGCTCATGAACCGCTTCATCCAGGGCTATCGGATGTATGAGAGATTTGAGATCTCCATCTCATTTCTCGCAAAGAGAAGGTTTGCGGACGGTGCCGAGGAGGCTTTGATGTTCTTTATCCCGGAGGATGACGACACCATAGATTCCATAAGCCACAGAATCTACGGGGACGTAAGGGAAACGAGGAAATCCGAACACGCCACCGGGGGGATCGATGAAGTCCTCGACAAGTTTGCTGCCCTCCCCCGCTTTCTTCTGATCATCATCGTCAGGATAATAAGATGGCTGGACTTCTGGGGCAAGAACCCGAAAGCCCTTACCGACGGAGACACGAATTATTCAACCTGCCTCATGAGCAATCTCGGCAGCATTCAGTGTCCCTCCGTTTATCACCATCTCAACAATTACGGAACGAATTCCTTTATGGTCACGATAGGCACCCTCCACAAGGAGGAGATGTTGATGGAGGACGGCACGAAACAGATCCGTGACGTCATTGACTTTTCCGCGACCCTTGATGAAAGGATAGCGGACGGCTTTTATTTTGCGAAGAGCCTGCGCCTCGTGAAGCATATATTCAAACACCCGGGGCTTCTGGACAAGCCGCTGGGGGAGGCGTCGGGGTTTGATTACGATACATAGTTCGCCAGCAGCCCCTTGACCTTTTTCATGTCAAGGGGCTTTGTTATGTAATCATTCATCCCGCTTTCGAGGGCGTGCTTCTTCGCCTCCTCAAAAGCGTCGGCAGTCATCGCTATTATCGGGACCTTTTTCGCGTCCTCTCTGTCAAGCGCCCTTATTGCCTTTGCGGCATCATAACCGTTCATGAGCGGCATCTGAATATCCATGAGGACAATGTCAAAATAGCCTTCCTCTGACTCTTTAAACAGCGAAACTCCCTCTTCCCCGTTCCCGGCGTGGGAAGCCTCCATTCCGACTGCGGAAAGGATGCGGAGAGCGATCTCCGTATTTATGAAATTATCCTCGAAAAGGAGTGCCCTGCCTGAAAGGGAGATTTCAGTCTCAGTCTTATTCTCCTGTCCTTTGTCATCTGCTTCCGATGATGACGCAATATCTGCGGGGATCTTTACCGTGACACGGGTTCCCTTTGAAAGCTCGCTCTCTACTTCAATAGTTCCGTCCATGAGCTCGGTCATTCTCTTTACTATATAGAGTCCGAGTCCGGTGCCGCCGCCCAGCTTTCTCCTCTCGGCATTTGTATCATCCTGACGGAAGGGCTCAAAGAGATGTGTCATGAATTTTTCCGACATCCCGATACCCGTGTCCTCTACGGTAAGGATGATCATTATCCTCTTTTCCGTTATCGGCTCGCCCTTTACGCTGATAGAGACGGTCCCGCCGGAGGGCGTATATTTCATGGCATTCATTATAATATTGAGTGCCACCTGACGGATCCTTGTCGGGTCTATCATCACCTTGATATTTCTTTTGCTGTCTTCCACCTTCAGGTTGATCCCCTTGTTCTCGGCCTCCGTCCTTACGAGGGGCCCGAATTCCTCCCTGCAGCGCTTGTAGCTGTAAGGCTCGGGATGAAGCTCGGTCTGCCCGCTGTCCAGCTTTGATACATCAAGGATGTCATTTATGAGGCTGTTCAAAAACTCCCCTGAATTCTTGATATTTGTAAGGTCGTGCTTCAGCTTTTCCTCATCGCCTATATCCTGAAAAGCAAATTCGGTCATGGACTTCACTGCGGATAGCGGAGTCCTGATATCGTGGCTGATCCTCGAGATAAAGTCGAGCTTTGCCATATTTGCTTCCTCGGCGACTCTCAGTGCCTCCTCAAGCTGAAGGTCCTTGAGATAAGTATCAGTGATGTCTGTCATTATCATGACAGCCGTTCTTCTTTTGCTGTCAAGAGGCGCAAAGCGGAACATCTTGCGGACAGTGCTGTTTTCAGGTTCTTTCATTGTGAAATCAAAAACAAAGGTCTTTTTGCCTTCTTTGAAAAGCTCCTTCTCAAGAAGGACAGGGTCGAGCATCTTTGAAAACCTCTCACTTTCCTCCTTCTTACTTAAGAAGCTTTTGACCATGCTGCTGAGATCTGCTATCTGGAGGCGTCGTTCAACGGGCGTACCCTCGATTCCTTTTATGAACCAGCTGCCATATCGAAGCTCGGCAGTTCCTTTTTCAAAATCAAGAAGTACTATGAAGTCATTTTCGGATAGAGCGGCCTCCTGAAGGATGCTGTTGTTTGTGGAAAGAGCCCTCTTCAGACTCTCCTCTGCCCTCTGTTGATCTGTGACATCCTGGGTGATCCCGAACATCCCCTTTACTTCACCGTTCTTGTCCTTTTCCGGTATCACAGTGATCATAAAGAAGAGCGATTCATCAATTCCTTCAAGGACGAACCGGATCGTCGCGGTCTTTGACTCCCCGTTGCAGGCGGCTTTGTAAAGAGTCTTCAAGACTACCTTCCCCTCATTATCTGTTCCCCTGGAAAGATAATCTATCGGGTTCTCCATCTTCGTCACATAGCCCCTCGTTTCCCCGGCGGCTATCTTGTAATAGGCATTGTTCAAAAAATCTATCTCCCAGACGAAGAGGCCGGAGTTTGCCATGATGATCTCGTTGAATTTTCGAAGGCGCTTGTCCTCGTCCCCCATCCTCTCTGTAATGTCGAGATAATTCACTCCCACAAAGCCTTCTGCTATCTGGAAGCATTGCACACTGAAGAGGTGCTCACCGCCTGAGCCTATGTTGACCTCCGGCATTATCGCATTTTTGTGACCGCCCTGATACGCAACAGGTCCGTAAAGATCCATCCAGGGCTGAAGATAGAATTTCGAGGAATTGCTTTTCGACATCACCTCTGTGTAGGTCTTCCCGATGAGGCTGCTGCGGCTGAGCCCGGACAGCTTCTCAAAGGCTTCGTTCACATAAACAAAGCTGATATCCTCAAAGTTTCCATCCTTTGTCATAGTGATCTCAAGGATGTTAAAGGCCTGGGGATTCCTCTCATAAACCTGCACATATGGTCCGATATCAAAGGGATAAATTTCGTATGTCATATCACTTTTCCCGGCTCATAAGCCTATAGGTGAGTTCCAGAAGGAAATCATTGCTTCTTTCAAATGAAGATAATATGGCTATGGCTTCCTCCGTAAGACTTGCCACTCTTGCCTCTGCTTTTTCAGCTCCCTCGAAAGTCAAAAAGGTAACCTTTCCCGGCTTTTCCGTCTTTTCATCAAGAAGGTCGTCCCTGATCTGAAAAGCGTGCCCGATCTTTCCCGCCGCTTCCCCGATCTTTTTTACATCCTCCTCGGATGCTCCGCCGAGGATCGCGCCGTCCATCATTGCAGCCTCGATCAAGGCCGCAGTCTTGTTCTCATAAATAAATAAGAGCTCGTCCTTTCCGATGTCCTTCCCCTCATCGCATACATCAGCGGTCTGCCCGCCGATCATGCCGTGGATCCCGGCCTTCTCAGCCGTAAGTGAAAGGGCCCAGGCAACCCTTTTCATATACTCGGCCTCATTCGTCCGACCGAGCAGCATGCATGCTTCGCATATCCTGTCTGTCTCAAAGCCCTTCGCCATCATCTCAAATGCGTAGTTCAAAAGCGCGTCTCCCGCAAGGATGCCGAGAGCCTCGCCGAATTTTTTGTGAGTGGTCTCCTGACCGCGGCGCATATCATCATTATCCATCGCGGGAAGATCGTCATGGACGAGAGAATAATTGTGTATGAACTCGATCCCCGCCATGAAGCGGTGGAGTACGGGATTCTGGGGGATCTGCACTGTACGGCCTTTTTCATCCTCCCAGGGAAGCGCAAAGAGCTTGTATGTCTCCGCCATCAGTATTGGACGTATCCTCTTTCCTCCCGAAAGAACGCTGTAATTCATCGCGTCCGTCACAGGCTTTTGAAAGCTGACCTCTGTCGGAAGAAAATTTTCGATAGTCTCCTCCGCAGCAGCGGTTGCCATCTGAAGCTCTTTTTCAAAATCCATTATTCTTCCCCCCACTCACAGCCCACATTCCTGACTATCCAGGTATCGATGAGATCCTTTTTCCCAAAATACTTTTTCCTGTAAAGCTTCACTCTCCCGAAGCCGGTGCCGCCGTTCCAAAGTTTGTTGAATTTCTTCTCCCCTTTCGGCGTCTCATAATTCACAAAGAGCATTTCCTTCTTCGGGCACTTGATCTCCGTGACATGCACAAAGAAAAGATTTTCCTGCCTTACCTTCCAGACTATGTCCGTGTCAGTTTCATAACAGTCGAAGTAGGTCCTCGTGAAGGTCCAGAACTTTGAGAAATTGAATTCAAGCGGCGTTCCTTCATAGCAGATCGCTCCGAGAAGCTTTCTATTGAATCTGATATGAAAAGCCTTCGGACGCCCGCCTCCGATATCAAAGGCGGAATTCTTCAACACCCTGCCCTCTTTCTCACTGTAGATATGGTTCGATGAAAGCCAGAGCCAGGGAGTCGTGAAATCAGCTCCCCAGTTCTTGTCAGCATAACCAAAGGAGCTTTCCTTCTCGACCGTGAACTTCTTTCCGTTCACGGTGACAGTCCCAAAATAGGCAGTCTTCATTCCGGACACATGCCAGTACATCTCAAAGGCCTTCATTTTCCGAAAGAGACTGCTTGTGCCGTAGCCCACATTGAAGGGGAGATGCTTCTCGATCTTTAAGTCAAAGGTCATGGTCCCGGCATCCGTCATCCTCGCGGGATCTTCCGCCTCATCCTCCGAGATCTCGATCGAACCCTTCAATGTATCCTCAGTCAGAATACAGTCCCCGGCTTTGATGCAAAGGGTCTTTTCATCCATCTTTACATCCTTCCAGGGAAAGAATTTGTGGAACTGGAAATGCCTCTTCCCCCAGCAGCCGCACTTGATCATAAGGTAGGAAGGCTTCCTGCCGTTCTCCTTGTTTTCGGGATCCTGTCCGAGCACCACCTCATCTTTTGAGAGTGCCGGATTCACGGTAAAGAACTCGATGAAGAAGGCCCTCTCCTTCCCGGTCTTTTCACTCTTCCCGGTGAAGCTGTGCCACCACCAGTCATATCCGCATTTCGCAAAACTCCCGTCAAGCTGCGGAAGATTCTTTTTCGGATCTGCCTTTAAAAAACTCATGTATCTTTTCTTTCTATATACATCACCCAACAAACCTCACGAACAAGCGAAGCGCCTCAAAAAGAATGGCCACCACCCGATCCTCCTCCGCCTCCACTGAAGCCGCCTCCTCCGCCACCGGAGCCGCCGCTTGAGCTTGTGGGCGGATTGTAGACACGGGTAAGCCGGCCGGGAGTGATCTTCAGATTGTTGATGCGCCCCTCAAAGAACGCCGCTTTCTGGGCAGCCTTCTTGTTGTTGACTGATGTTATCAGTATGATGATGTAGCTTATGAGAAGCGCGATGCCGACGGCAAGCAGCGCATTATTTATATGCTTCATCGGCCGCGCGATGTTCTGCCCCTTAAAGAGCGAGAGCATCTGGGAATAGGCGTTCTTTGCGGTGAGATAATAATCCCCGCTGCTCGCGATCCTATAGACATTGTCTGTGATGTTGTCGGCCTCGGCGTTTGTAAGCACCCTCTCAGCGTTACTTCCGATGGAATAGATATAGATATGCCTCTTTCCCATGTCGATCAAAAAGACCGAAGCGTCTGACGCCGGAAAGGTCGTCCGCAAGGTATTTCCGAGAAAGCTTCTGTAATCGCTCACGCCCTGCTTCGTGGAAAGGAACATCACATTTTCGTAAGCCGTGAGAGGCGCCATATCGGATAGAAGCTGCAGTTCTTCGTCATCAGTCAGTAGTTCTGCATTGTCTACGACAAGGGCGCTCAGTCCCGTTGTCTCGTTCCTGTATTGTTTTCCGGTGATCTCCCCCTCAGCCGATGCGGGGAGCGCGAAAAGAAAGGCAAGCGCTATCGCGGAAATCAATGATATAAGTTTTTTCATCACATCGTCGCCCCCTTTCTCTGGTCAAAGAAGTGCGGCAGGGGATGCGACACCCTCTTGTTGAAACGGCTGACCGCCCCTATCACTGAAAGAATCATCCCTATCATCGCAGCTATCGCCGCAATATAATAATAATTGTCATCCACGGGATCATAGAAGAAGAATAATACCGAAAGCCCCATGGCAATGATGCCTCCTATGGTATCCCTTATATACGCGCCCTTTCCGTCCGCCTTCGCAAAGCCGATCATAAGGGCTATCACGGCTATCAGCACGAATATTACCCGGATAGGAAACCCGTTGAGGGAACCGATCGCTCCCTTGAACATGGTGGCAATAAATATGAACACCATTATTATCGTAAAGATCGTGGAGCCAATGTTTTTCTTCGCCGCTTGCGGCTTTGGCGCCTTCTTTTTCGCCGGTCCGCCGAAGCCCTTGTCGCCGGCTCTTTTGTTGATGGCAGCCTCCTTTGAAGCGGAAACCGCGTACATTATCATTACTATTGAAGTGATGACGCCGACGACCCCGAGCATCTGTGTGGGGCGGGCGTTCACAAACAATTCAAACAAAAGGAAGATCGGCACCGCAAGGATCAGTGAGAAGATGAGGTACTTTGCAATGGAAACCGGAACCTCGGAAAATACAGAGCCCGTCTGGGCGTTTATCACTGAGTAGGCGACCCTGTCCTTTGTGCGATAGGTCATGAACCAGGCCGGGAGCATCGCAAGATGGGGCTTCACATAGGCCTTCGTTCCGCTCTGCCCGCTGAAGGAAAGCCCTTTCGCGTTCATGAACCGCGTTCCCGCGCCGGAATTGATTATCTCGTTTTTAAGAGCCTGGGTAAGGGGCTCATCCGCCCTCTCCTTGGCATCGCTGCTGTACAGCTTCGGATCCACGTCCGCCATGTCGGCGTACGCGCCCATCATGTAGGAGGGATTGTAGGACTGAAGCCCACGGGCATCATAGTCCGCCATGGAATCCGCGATCCTGTCATCAAGTCCCCTGGATGCGTCATAGAGGCAGTTCTTCACTCCCCCCTCCGCGTCAAAGGCCACGTAATATTCCTGCTTGCAGTCATAATTTCCCTCTCTCCATGACTCCGATGTAATGTAATGGTTCCTGAAGGGATAGGTCACCTCATAGTCCCAGAAGGGAATGAACATGGGGTTGAAGTTCGTTCCCCTCCCCTCCTTCTTCAAGTCCGAGGGCGCGAAGATCTGCCTCTTCAGGCGCTTTTTGTAATAGCCTTCGGCCACGTCCTTCGGGATCAAAAACGGGGTGATGAGCTCCGGTTTCCGAAGCTTTTCTATCCTGCTCGTGAATGTTGCGAAGGTTCCGCAATAGGGGCAGTATGACACCGCATCCATGGATTCGGATGTGATCTCGCCCCCGCAGTTTTTGCAGGTGAAGATCGTTGTATCCTGCGTCTCAGCTGTTTCGTCATAAGTAGTCTGGTCGGGAGCGTTGGTTTCCGACGATGTCATTTCCTGCGCGCCCTGCAGATTGTCGATCTCTGAGGGCTCAAATGAGCTCCCGCAGAAAGGGCATATGAGCTTCTGTGACTTCACGTCAAACTGAAGCGTGCCGCCGCAGTTCGGGCATCTGTTTGCCATAAATTTCGTCTCCTTTTGAGGATAAGTATATTCCGTTTAAGTATATAGATTTTATGGCATTTGAACAAGAGAAAATGACCCCGGAAATGGTCCCAGGGGACGGAGTCAGGGGACCATAAAAAAAATGGTCCCTTGACTCCGTCCCCTGGGTTCATTCCTGTTCCTTTTGAGGCTGATTTGTGATATTATCTATAAGTTGAAAAGTTCGGGCGGACGATCAGGAGCATTACCATAGGACCTTCAGACGGGATACAACTGAAAAAGGCCTTTGACGGAGACAATGTCGCTGTTGCCTTTGCGGCGGACGAGGCATTTGTCCCCTTGTTTTCTGTCCTTCTGACATCGCTCCTTTCGCACATCTCCCCGAAGAGGAATTATGATATTATCATCCTTGAAAGCGATATCACGAAGGAGAGCAAGGATCTCCTTCTTGAAATGATAAAGAGAAAAGATAATGTCTCCCTTCGCTTCGTAAATGTTTCCGCCTATCTTTCTACCTTCAATGCGCTTTTCATCCATCTCCATCTGAAAATGGAGACCTGGTACCGGCTTCTTCTCCCGGATCTCCTTCCCGATTACGAAAAGATCCTCTATCTCGACTGCGATATGATTATAGAAGCGGATGTGGCGGAGCTTTATGACACGGATGTCAGCGGCTTTCTTCTTGCCGCGACACGCGACCCTGATACGGCGGGGCTCTACGGGGGTTATGATCCCGCAAGGAAAAAATATACCCATGAGGTAATGAAGATGAAGGATCCCGCGAATTATTTTCAGGCGGGGACCATACTCTTCAACCTTGAAGAATTCAGAAAGACCTATACTACTGAAGAGATGCTGAAGTTCGCTGCTTCAGAGAAGTGGAAGCTGATGGATCAGGATGTATTGAACTGCCTCTGCGAGGGCAGGGTGAAATATGTGGATATGTCCTGGAACGTGATGTTTGATATGCTCCGTTACAGGAAGAACGGCATCATAGCCTGCGCTCCAAAGGAGACCAAAAAGGCTTACCATGAAGCGAGAAAGCACCCGAAGATCATCCACTTCGCGGGGCCGCAGAAGCCCACCTTTAGCGGCAGCTGTGACTTCGGGGATGTTTTCTGGAAATACGCCGTAAAGAGCCCCTTCCACGACAGGATCCTGGCTGACAAAAAAAGAAGGATGAAGGATCCCGCGTTTGGAGGCATAAAGCGGCGCATAAATTACGCCAGCACAAAGTTTGCCGCCGCCACCATATTCCAACTTTGGAGTCTTCTCCTCTTTCTCTGGCGGGGTCTAAAAAAAAATAAAAAGATAGTTTTCAATTTCGCATTATTCTTTACGATAATGCTGATCACCCTGATCTTCGTCTTGCGCGGACAGGATATGAAGGGCATGTTCCAGACCATGGGGCAGATGTCCAGCGGGTGCCTTCTCATTACGATCGCTCTCTCGTTTTTGAATGTCGCCAGCGAGGGAATAATGATATTCTTTCTCATGCGAAGGATGGGAAAGAAGGTAAATCTTTTCCGGTGTATCTCTTATTCCTTCATAGGCTTTTTCTATTCGGGACTCACTCCCTCCGCTACCGGCGGTCAGCCCATGCAGATCTATCAGATGAAGAAGGACGGACATCCGGTCTCTGAGACCACCGTGATGATGCTCCTGATCGCATTCTTCAACAAACTTATTGTGGTCATCGTTGCCTTTACTATCTTCTTTATGGCAAGAAGCACTATAAAGGACAGTCTCGGGATCTATTATTTTCTTTTCTTTGTGGGGATCGTGATAAACGGCGCGATCGTGGTCGTGCTCCTTCTTGTGATGCTCTTCCCTCAGTTCATCCGGTTCATAATGAGAAAGATAATCGAGCTGCTTTTCAGAATGCATATCCTCGGAAGGAAAAAGAAGGACGGGACAAACGGAAAGGCCATAGAAGCTTTTTATGATGATATAGACGCCTTCATCGGCCGCTACCGAGAAGTAGTGAAATTCATGCTCTCACACAAGAGCGTGTTTATCGTGATGCTCATTGTCACCTTCATCCAGAGGGCGACGATCTTCCTCATCACTTTCTTTATCTATATGGGACTGGGGCTTTCCGGAACTCCTCTGTTCACGCTCATTATCGTGCAGGCTGCGGTCACCATAGCCTGCGACATGCTTCCTCTCCCCGGTGCCCAGGGCATCACGGAGATCGTATATACCCAGGCCTACGCGAATATCTTCCCGGGTCCGAGCCTTGGTCTTTCGATGATAGTCTCAAGAGGAATAAGCTTCTACCTCGTCTTCCTCGTGAGCCTCGGCTTCGCGGTCTCATTCTCGATCCAGAACAGGCGAAACGAGATACTCGAAGCGCAGGCGGCGGATGAAAAGTAAAAATGGGACGGTTCTTTTGTCCCCTTACGACAACCGAAAGGATTTTGTTTATGAAAATTCGATCAAAAAAAGACAGGAAAGCAACCTGGGGCGGCATGAGTCTTTTGATGGCATTTGCAGCTGCACTGTGCCTCGTTCTCCCGGGATGCAGTGCTTCTGAAATACAAAAGACGGAGTCCGCTGCAGAAAAGCCCTTTGAATTTACTTTGTGGAATGAAGGCGCTCCGGCGCTTACAGCCTTGAAAGAATATGTGCTTGATGTGACAGACGAAAACTCAAAGCATTTCATTCCGAAAGAAGACCGGATAGCAGCCTTTGATATGGACGGAACACTGTACGGCGAGCTTGCGCCGATCTATGTGGACTGGTGGCTGTATGAGTATCGGGTGAATGAGGACTCTTCTTTCAGCCCGGACGAAGCGGAAAAAACTGTGGCAAACCAGATCGCAGAGGCAGCAAAGACGGGGAGTATTCCCGAAAATGTCGAGGCGGATCACGCTGTACAGGCTGCGAGAGCTTTCGCGGGAATGACGGTCACAGGGTACCGGCAGTATGTCCGGGAATTCCTCAAAAAGAATGTTGAAGGCTTTGATAATTTGACATACAAGGATGCCTTCTATCTTCCGATGAAGGAGATCATAGCGTATCTTATCGATAATGATTTCAGTGTGTACATCTGCAGCGGGACTGACCGCTTCCTTTGCAGGGAACTGGCTGATTCTGTCCTTCCGATCGCGGATGACCATTTTATAGGGATGGATGTGATGCTGAAAGCACGTGGTCAGGGAAACAAGGACGGCCTCGACTATGTATATGCTTCAGATGATGAAGTTGTCCGGACGGATGAGCTGCTTTTAAAGACTGTAAAAATGAACAAAGTCAGCATATTGGCAAGAGAGCTCGGCCAGCCACCAGTCTTGAGTTTCGGAAACAGCAGCGGTGATGTGAGCATGGCAGAATATACCGTATCGAACAATCCGTATTACAGCAAAGCTTTTATGGTCGTCGCGGATGATGATGTCAGGGAATACGGCAATCCTGAAAAGGCACAGGCAAAGAAGACCGATTGGAAATCCCGCGGATGGGAAACCATTTCCATGAAAAATGACTGGAAGACCATCTATGGCGATAATGTAAAGAGAACAACGAAGTGATCTTTTCAAACAGATCAAAACGGGGACCGTAAGACCGGTCCCCGTTGCTATCATTATTTTCTTTCCACATTCACTTTTCCGACATCCGTCTTCGTTAAGGATCTGTAGCGAATTAATATGTACATCTTGCTTGCGTTTTTGGTACGAATAATCAACGCTCGCTTGCGTTTTTGGTACGAATATTATTCTTCGAATACTCCTTCACGATCGAACAGAGAACAGCGGTCGCGATATCCATACCCTCTGCTGTAATATGTTCAAAGGGACCGTGAAAGGCGTAGCTTCCCGTTCCGAGGTTCGGGCAGGGAAGTCCTCGATATGAAAGCCGCGCTCCGTCCGTTCCGCCGCGGACAGGTACTTCAAGTGGCGAAACTCCCTGTGCCAAGATGCATCTTTTTGCGGTTTCCACTATATGCATATGCGGTCGTATCTTCTCGATCATATTTCGATACTCTTCTGTCAACGTCAGAGAAACCGTGCCCTCCCCGTACTTTTCATTTATTCTTTTTTCAATATTCAAAAGAGTCTGTTCCCGGGCTTCAAAAAACGCGGGATTATGATCTCTTACTATATATGCGATCTCAGCCTTTTCCACATCCCCCGAAATATCCGTAAGGTGGAAAAAGCCTTCGCGGCCCTCTGTATGCGCAGGGGTCTCCGCGGAGGGAAGCATTGAGGATATCTCACAGGCAATGAGAGCAGCATTTACCATTTTGTCCTTGGCATCTCCGGGATGAACGCTTATCCCGCGGATCTTGAATACTGCCTTTGCGGCATTGAAATTCTCGTATTCTATCTCGTTCTCCGCACCGCCGTCCACGGTATAAGCAAAGTCCGCACCGAATTTTTCAAGGTCGAGAAGCGCCGCTCCGTGCCCTATCTCCTCATCCGGGGTAAAAGCGATACATATCCGACCGTGCGGTATATCATTTTTTGTAAGTTCTTCGACCATGGTCATGATCTCGGATATCCCCGCTTTGTCATCTGCCCCGAGGAGAGTGGTTCCGTCTGTCGTGATCAGCGTTCTTCCTTTAAGTGTTTTCAGGTGCGGAAAGAGCTCTGCACTCAGTGTCAGACCGTTTCCAAGCTCTACATCCCCTCCATCGTAGTTTTCATGGATGATTGGATGAACATTTTCTCCGGAGCTGTCGGACGAAGTATCAAGATGCGATATGAAACCGATAGAGGGGGCGCTTTCGCAGCCTTTTGAGGCCGGAATATGTCCGGTCACATAGCAGTTTGAGTCGACTGACGCGTCTTCGATCCCAAGAGAGATCATTTCATCCTTCAGCTTGTTTGCCAGATCAAACTGACGCTTTGTTGAAGGGACGGTCGATGATGCCTCATCGCTTGTGGTATGGATCACAACATAATTCAGCAGTCTTTCGTATGCTCGCATTTGTTCACTCTTTCTATATCAATAAAAAAATCATAGTAACCCGTGGCACTTCAAAGCATAAATGTCATAGTTATCACATTGAGATGGTAAGAATAATTGTACAGGATCTTGTTGGCGATCTTCTGCGCCATGACCACGCCTATCTTTGAGAAGCGCTCCTCTTCATTCCCCTGCTCTTCAATGATCAGCGGATTATATGGCCTATCATAGTTTTTCAACATTATCTCTATTTTCTCAGGATCGCTGAAAGCTTTGATATCCATATACACCTTTTCCTTCGAAAGCCCGGAGCTTTTTCTGTAGGAAATATAATCAGCGGCAATCTCCTCCGTACATAAAGCGGATATATAAGCGATCTTTTCCGGAACAAAATGATCGATCAAAAATTTCTGCAGACGCTCGGACACAAAGCAGATATCCTGCGCTTCGGCGGGAATACTTATGTTGAGCACTGTATCACGGTTTTCATAGCGCTTTAACAAAAGCAGTCTGTCAAGCGAAACTACAGGCTTTTTGTTCAGCAGCATAAATACCAGGTAGAAGATGATGAAGAATGGTATGAAAGAAAAGCCCATTGCCAGCCATATACCTGTGACACCGATGGTTTTTCCGCTCATGGCAACAAAGAGCGGATACAGTATGCTGTCAGGGATCACAGCTACAACAAGAGCCAGCAAAATATGACCTGTTGATTGATAAACAGCCAGCAGAAGATAGGGGATCACCCAGATACAGGCGCTGAGTGCTACAAGTACAAGGCCTATGCGGGCATCCGTGTTTTCCGCCATTCCATAAAAGCTCAGGATCGGCTGTTGAAGGATAATGATCGCTGCCGAAAAAATGAGTCCCAGCAGAATGCCTCTTTTTAATGTCATCGTAAAGACATTCTGTATACCCTGCGGATCACGCTCTCCATTCATGATGCCGAAGAGAGGCTGGGAAGCGTAGAGGCAGCCCGATCCAACATTCTTCACAAAACTGAAGATTGTATAGATTATTGCGACCATAGCAAGCACGTTTGTTCCGTTTGCAAAAGTGAAAAGTATGATATTGTTCACTATCGAAAAGGATACATTGTCAAGGATCAGATCAATAGAAGACGGAACGCCCATGCGGATGCAGTCAAGTGCATCCAGCACATTCTCTTTTGTAGGAGGATATATTCTGAAATGAACCCGAAATCTGCGGAGCTTTATGATCATGAAACATACGAAAGTCATGGCAATGGAGCCTGCAGCGGAACCGATCCCAAGTCCCGCGATCTTGTACTGCTCAGGAAGTACTGCCATTGCAAGCACTGAGATAACAAGATTGACACCTATATTGGTGCCTATTCCCAAAAGCAGATAAGGTAAGTAGCCGTTTGTCAGGATAACAAGTTGAAAAGCTGTCCCGATTATATAAAAGAACAGCATAAGGCAGGATGTACGAAGATAGAGCCGTGAAAGAGCGCACACCTCTGCTGTGGCATTGGCACCGCCTGTCAGGCTGATCACTGCATCCGGCACAAAAAAGCAGATCCCCATGAATATCAGATCGACAACGATTGAGAGGAATATCATCAGAGAATAAACTCTATCGTAACCGTCCATATCACTTTTTCCCATGCGTTCAAGCATCTTCAGATAACCACCTTGAATGATCATCAAAGTGAAGGAACCCATGATGACCAGCACCGGCAGAGCTATGGTAATTGCTGCCACAGCTTCCTCTTTAAGAAAGTGACCTGCCAGGATCGTGTCGATGATGAAGACCAGAGATTCCGAAAAAGCATAAACTATGCCGAGAGGGATAGTCTTCAATGCAGTATTGACGGACAGGATGTCCTGTTGTTTCTTTTGACTCATTTCTTTCGTTCCTATTCCGGCGGGATTTCAGTTTTGTTGCCGGCTGCCTTATAATACCACTGGGACGGTTCTTTTGGCGCAAAAAGATCCAAAAGAACCGTCCCTTTGGCACCCTTTGTCACTCTCCCTCTTTCACCCTCACGATCACCGGGTCCTCCCCGATAAAGAGCACCCTTTCATGAAGATCCAGCTTTTTGCCATTATACTCATTGACGAATTCCGATTCCGGCAGAGGGGCGTTTACGGCGCATTCCTTTGCCCCGACTCTGAAGAAGCCGTACAATTTCTCGCCCGGCATCTCGTACAAAGCGCAGACTACGCCCTCCCGGATCTCTCTTGCAGAAAACTGTCCCTCTGCCATTATCTTTGACCTCTTGATCTTCATCATCCGCTTGATGAGATCTGAAAGGTCAGTCCCGGACCAGTCGATGGGATCAGTTTCAAATAGAGTGGGATGCACGGTTGCGCTTCTCTCCTGCCCGTTGTAAAGGAACGCGAGCCCCTTCTCAAAAAACGAAAATGCGGTCTGATGTCTGAGGAGATCAGGGTCACTTGTCAATGCCGCCGCGCGCTGTCTGTCATGGTTTTCGAGGAAATGCATCTTGATATAATTGTCAGGATAGATCATCTCCTGGCGGTTCAGCTCGTGAAGATATGAAGATAATGTGCCTTCCCCTGTCAGATAATCCTTCCAACTGCTGAAGATGTCATAGTCGTATGTCGCATCAAACGCCTGATATATCTCGTTGTCACAAAGGCAGATCTCCCCGTCCTTTCGAAGGACACGGACAAAGCCTCCGTCCACAGATTCCGCAAGCCAGAACGCGTCCGGTCTCACCTTTCCTACCTCTTCCCGGGCCGCCTTCCAGAACTCGAGTGGCAACATCGGCGCCACATCGCAGCGGAAGCCGTCCACATATTTCGCCCAATATTTCAATGTCTCTATCTGATAATCCCAAAGGTCTCTATGACTGTAATCAAGATCCACAATGTCATACCAGTCGGGCACCTTCGGGATCGCTTCGCCCTTTTCGTTTCTCCTGAACCACTCAGGGTGCTCCTTTGTGAGCACTGAATCAGGCGAAGTGTGATTGTATACGACATCGATGATGCATTTCATCCCCTTTTCGTGGATCGCGTTGACAAGCCTTTCAAAATCCTCTAGTGTCCCAAAGTCAGGATTTATGGCCCGATAATCTTTGATCGCATAAGGGCTTCCAACAGAGCCCTTTCGTCCCTTTTCACCTATCGGGTGGATAGGCATGAGCCAGATGATGTCCGTTCCAAGATCTTTGATCCTGTCAAGGTCCCTTTCAACATCCCGGAATGTTCCTTTCTTTCCGTAATCACGCACGAATACGGAATACAGAAGCTGATTTCTCAATTCTTTTTTTGTATCATTCGCCATGACAGTCCTCCTTTAATAAACCCATTTTTTCTATCCAAATCCGGGCGGATGCCGATCCCGTAACTCGCCTGCTTCGAAGTATCAAGCGGTATCCGCCTTCCTTACATTGTTTTGATATTTTCAAGTAATCCCTCAAGATCATGAAAAGAATATAATTTCAAATTTTTGTCCTCCGGCGCTGTCTTACAAGACATATCCGAAAAAATGACGCAGCCGTTTAAGAGCGCGCTTGAAACCCTGTCGTGGAGGCCCTCGAAAAAGCAGGGGTTCACATCGAGGACTTTCCGGTAGGCTGCCATTATCTCTATTGATGAAGCAATAGCAGATGGCGCGATTCTCTTTACATTTGAAAATCCGTATATCCCGGTATCCTCCCAGCCCTCTCCCTGGATGTCTATCTCGACACCGTTCTCTGCGAGAAAGAACAATATCCTTCTTCTCCTTTCAAAGCGCATCAACCGGTCCAGAGGGTAAAGGCTGTTCATGAGGACCGGAAACTTATCATTCTCCTTTTCTTCGGGAGTCAGCCTTTCCATGACCGCCTCCTCTATCGGCCGCTCCTCGGGATCCCATTCATGGAAAAGCTCATTTATGAGATTTTCTTTTCTTCCGGAATTCAGTCTTTCGATCTCGTGCTCGATCGCAGTCCTTGCAACATAGGTCCCCGGAAAAAAGAGCCGGTCAGACCTTTCTTCAAAGGGACTCTGCGTCACGGCAGAGCTTCCGGGAAGCGGGCGATATATTATTTCTTTTACATTGGGATAATATTTTTCGATATAGCTTCCGTGGTATCTGTCGATGACTATCGCGTGATAATTTTTGAGTTTCTGCGAAAGCCCGGGATGATGATAGAGCGGGTGATCAAGAATATAATTATAAAAAGGAGCTGGAGAGTGGTCGTCCTCTGTGCCCATTATCGTATCGGGATAAGGAACTCCTCCGTCAATAAGCAAACGGGGGAGTTTTGAATTAAAATCAAGAACAAAGTCAAAGCGCTCCTTTGAAAGAGCAAGAAGGGTCTCTTCGATCTCGCCCTCTGATGAGTCCTCGGGGATGTCAGCGCGAACGATCTCAAAGCCCTTTTCCTCAAGGCTGTCCGCAATCCGGTCCGCAAAAAAAGAGGCTGAATAATAACAAAGATCTCTTGTTGAGAATATAAGTCCTCTCATCCTACCAGCTTATGAGCTCGTAGCCGTCCTCTGTCACGAGCACCTGATATTCCCACTGCGCGGAGGGCTCGCCGTCAAGAGTGAAGACCTCCCACTTGTTTTCCTCGTCAGTATAGAACTGGCAGGTGCCGGCATTTACCATCGGCTCTATCGTAAACATGAAACCGGGCGCGAGCAGCATCCCCTCACCCCTGTTTATCACATAGCTCACGAAGGGATCCTCGTGGAATTCAAGGCCGACGCCATGCCCGCCTATCTCGCGGACGACTGAAAAACCGTTCTCCATTGCATGGGTATTGATGGCCTCTGCCACATCTCCGAGGAAGCCCCAGGGCTTCACCTCGGCAAGCCCGAGATCGCAGCACTCCTTTGTGACGCGGACGAGCTTTTTCTTTTTCTCCGATACCTCCCCTATCATGAACATCCTTGATGAATCGGAATAATAACCGTCAAGGATCGTCGAGCAGTCTACATTCACGATGTCGCCTTCCTTCAGGATCACATCCTTTGAAGGGATGCCGTGGCAGACCTGGTCGTTCACCGAGGTGCAGACGCTCTTCGGAAAGCCGGCGTAGTTGAGAGGTGCCGGTATCGCCCCTGCCCCGTATGTGACCTCGTTTATGATCTCGTCTATCTCAAGCGTGGACATGCCCTCGTGGATCCTCTCTGCTACCGCGTCGAGACAGGCTCTGTTTATCACAGCGCTCTTTCTGATCTTCTCAACCTGCTCCGGCGTCTTGATGAGCTTTCTGGGCGGCACCACATGACCTGAAAGCCTTATTTTCTCAACTTTTTTGTCAAATTCCTCGTGGCAGTATTTGTACTTCTTCCCGCTGCCGCACCAGCACGGGTCATTGCGTCCGATCTTCAAGTCAAAACTCCTCTCTACTCTTCCCTACTCAATCGCTAATCCTCTTTGTTTATATACGGCGTGAAATCCGCCTGACCGTGTACGAGGGTAATGTTTCCAAGCGTGATCTTCTTCCACACCCTGTCATTCACCCTGACATCATGTTTTTTTTCGATCTCCTCATAATCCTTCCCGTTCCAGTCGAGCGCGTGATAAGTCGTCCCCATCTCCTGCGCAAGCCGCGCTTGATATTTCTCTGCGAGGGCGATATTGTACATCGTCCTGTTGATGACCTCTTCCGGCGCTATCAGGTTTTCCTTCTGGGACTCGAAAAGATCCTCCCAGAAATCAGTCCTTGAATTGTCAAGGCGCTTCTTCTCATCCTCTGAAAGGACCAGATTGTTCTTCACTGCCTCCCTGTAAAAGATATGATCGTGGACCGCCATGCCCTTGACTGCGTTCTTCGCAAGTCCCGAGATGAAGTAGCCGTTGGTATGAACATTCCAGTAATCCCGGGTATTTTTGGGATTGTAAACATACGCGTCTTTCTCGACATTATACTCTTCATAGATAATATAAAAAGCGATATCACGCAAAGAAAGGTCTTCGCCGTCAATGGTGAAGACCTTATCGTCAAGATGCTTCGAATAATCGATCGGCTGCCTGTTCTGATAGTTCCATACCGCAAAGTATGCGATCGCAAAGGTGAGGGCGACTGTCAGCGCAGCCTTCAGGACAATGGAAAGGGATCTTTTCATTTCTCATATTATCCGTCTGATAGTGAGTATGGTATGCGCAGTCGGCGAGCGGTAATCCGTAATACCCTGGTTCTTTCCCTGGGCCTCCAATATGCACCCGTTGCTCATATAGAGTGCGACATGGCCGGAATAACAGATGATATCGCCGGCCTTCATGCTGTCGTAGCTCACCTCCTGGCCGATGCTCCTCATCGCGTAGCTGTTCCTCGAGCCCGAGAGGTCTATTCCGAAATGCTTATAAACCTGCACTATGAAACCGCTGCAGTCGCAGCCGTTCGTAAGTGAGTTCCCACCCCAGACATAAGGATTTCCAACAAACTGGCGGCCGTAGGCGATCACGTCCTCGCCGTTGATGTTGGTCCTCTGCGCCGGATTGATGCCCTTTGATGAGGTCCCCTGATTTGAAGAGCTGCCGCTGCCACCTGAGCCTCCGCTTTGGTTCTGCTGTGCCGCGCGGCGTGCTGCTTCCTCCTGAGCCTTTCTGATACGCTCTGCCTCGGCTGCAGCAGCGCGGCGGCGCCTTTCCGCTTCCTCGGCTTCTTTCCGGAGACGTTCCTTTTCATCGGCTATCTGCTTGTCGACGTTCGCGATCTTCTTGTTGATCTCGTCTCGGCTTATCTTCAATGCGGCAAGAGTGGAATTTAAGGCCTTTTCCTTTGTGGAAAGCTCATTCTTTTTCGTTTCAAGGGTAACCTTCTCCTCCTCGAGCGCTTCCTTCATTCCGGTGATATCTATCTTCGTGGCCTCATAGCTCGAAAGCATCTGACGGTCGGAGGCATATACGGCATCAGCATATTCTATCCGATTCAAGAATTCTCCGAAGCTCTTTGATTCCGCAAACATCTCAAGAATGGACTTGTTGCCATTCTCGTACATGAACTTCATGCGGATCTTCATCTGTTGGTACTGATGCGCCGCAGCCTCCTCCGCAGCCTGGATATCAAGCTTTGCCTGCTCGATACGGCCTTCAGTATCCCTGATATCCGCTTCAAGGACCTCGATCTCAGCGATAGTGGAGGCTATCTGTGATGTAGTGGAATTGATATTGCTCTGGACATCCTGCTTGTCGTCTACCAGATTGTCCTTTTGATTTTGAAGATTATCAAGCGTCGTCGCCTCACTTTTTGAAGGCAGTGAAAAAACGCATGTGAAGGCTGCCGCGAAGGCTGCCGTTATTGATATTATCTTTTTGAATCCAATGCTTTTTTTCATCTTCATTCCTTTGAAACAACAAGCCCCGCGGATGGAACTTTTTTAGTCCCGCCCGCGGGGCGTTTTTTTATCACTCTTTTCAGCAGAGCTTCATTCTGATGTCCTTCGTGATGACGTCAGTATAACTGAATGAAAGAAGCTGACTCGGTCTGTTCTCATCTTCAGGATCTATGAGCACTGTAAATACGCTGGGGTATGCCGCCTTGATAACTCCGTGCTCAATGTCTACCTTGTTTCTCCCCCGATCCAACCGGATAACAACCTCACTGCCGCACTGTTCCTTGATCGACTCTCTGACTCTTTCAAATTCTCCCTGCTCCACTTGATCTTACCACCTTCCGAAATGCTGCCGCAAACAGCTGCTTGGTTACAAAGATACTGGGACATTATAGCACTCTAAATCGTTTTCGACAAGTTTGATGTGAGGTCCGATACGATCATAATGTCAATTCTGTCAATTATCCATTTATACCTTTTTTCCCTTTTATACCGCTCAGGCATTTTCCTACTCCCTCACCGCCACCGTCTTTCTATTTCCCCTGTAAATGGAAAGGCCTGCTATCACGACCGTCACGACTGCGCCCAAAGGATAAGCCACAGTCACAGGAAGTCTGAAGCCTATGGAAGCACTTAAGAGATAGCTTGATGTGATAAATGCATAGAAAACGAGAGGTATCAGCGGAACCCAGAAATACTTTTTTCTGTCATGAGTCATAAGCCATATCATAATGGTCAAAAGCGCAAAGACAGCCATGCTCTGATTCGTCAGACCGAAATAACGCCATATACTATTGAAGCCGTTTGGATCCATCTTTGCCCATACCAGCACGAGAAAGACAAGACCGAAAATGGGAAGCGACAGAAGTATACGGCTTATTATCTTCTTTTGCTTGATATGGAAGGTGTCGGCAATGATGAGCCGGAGTGAACGAAGGGCAGTATCACCGGATGTGATAGGCAGGATAATGACACCCAAGACTGCTATGATGCCGCCAACGTTTCCAAGCATGTGCTGGCATACTACGCCCACCACACTGGTGGGTGATATCTGCGTCAGCACACCGTTTATTTCATGGAAATAGGCCCATCCCTTCTCAGTCATCTGCATCGTGATGCCGCCCTCTGCCGCACCGATGCCTATCATCGCCATTGTACCTGCTGCCCAGACCATCGCGATGAAGCCCTCGGCTATCATCATATTGTAAAAGGTCCCGCGCCCCTCGCGTTCGCTTCTTGTCGTCCTTGATATAATAGTGATCTGGGTGGAATGAAAGCCCGACAATATGCCACAGGTGACCGTAATGAAGAAGGTCGGGATGAATTTCTCGCTTCTGAAATACGCGCCGAAATCAAAGCCGTTAAGGCTCCACTCCTCCCATACATTCACGAGGGGATAGGCCTTTACGAAGAGCATAATAAAAACGCCGACCGCTGAAATGAGAAGTATCGCTCCGAATATGGGATATATCTTTCCGATTATCTTGTCAACGGGAAAGACCGTAGCTGCAAGATAATAAGCAAAGATGGCGATATAGATGATCCAGGTCGAAGGCTCACTCGCGGTAGCCTGCGAATGAACAAACTGCGTTGCGATTATATCCCCGGGAGTGTATACGAAGACCACACCGATCAAAAACAGCGACAGACAGATAAGTACAATATAGAACCCGAAAACGACCCTGTTCGTATTCCTCTTCACCATCTCGGGCATCTGGATCCCGCCCTCGCGCATGGAGATCATCCCGAGAAAATAATCATGCATCGCGCCGCCGATGACACAGCCTATGGGGATCGTGATGAAGGCAATGGGACCGAACAGTATTCCCTGGATGGGACCGAGGATCGGACCCGTTCCTGCGATGTTCAAAAGATTGATGAGGCCGTTCTTCCACTTTGGCATGGCAACATAGTCAACGCCGTCCGCCATTGTAAGCGCAGGTGTCGCCCGGTCATCAGGTCTGAATATCTTTTCTGTGAAGCGCCCGTAAACGGCACCTCCGACGATCAGAATCGCTATTCCGATTAGAAATGTAGCCATATTATCTTCACCATCCTAAAAAGAAAAGGGAGCAAAGCCCCCCTTCATTCAGCTGTTCATAAAATCCTTAGCAGACTTTTTGATGCCTTCCTTGTCAAGGCCGAACTTTGTAAGCAGTTCCGCTGCGGGGCCGGATTCTCCGAATACATCAGGTATCCCGAGCCTCTTCACCCAGACCGGCGCGTCCTCCGATATCGCTTCAAGGACTGCGCTCCCGAGGCCTCCGGTGATCCAGTGCTCCTCGATAGTGATAATACGCTTTGTCTCAAGCGCTGCCTTGATGAGGAGCTCCTTGTCGATCGGCTTGATCGATGCCATATTGATGACCCGGGCTGATATCCCTTCCGCTTCAAGCTCTCTTGCAGCCTCAAGCGACGCGGGAACAGGAAGCCCTGTCGCCACTATCGTAAGGTCATTTCCGTCTTTCAAGACCTCACCCTTTCCGAGTCTGAATTCATAGCTGTCATCATGCGCTATCACGGTTGAAAACCTTGAAAGCCGAAGATAAACAGGGCCTTCGATCTCATAGGCTGCCATGACTGCCTTGTAGGCCTCCGCCGCGTCGGAGGGGCATATCACCTTCATATTTGGAAGAGGCCTCATCAGCGATATATCTTCAAGACACTGATGGGTCGCCCCGTCCTCGCCGACCGTGATGCCGGCGTGAGAAGCGCCTATCTTCACATTAAGGGCAGGATAGGCGATCGAATTCCTGATCTGCTCATAATTCCTTCCGGAAGTGAACATGGCAAATGAGCTCATGAAAGGGATCTTCCCACAGGATGCAAGACCTGCTGAGATGCCGGCCATATTTGCTTCCGCGATACCGCAGTCAAAAAATCTGTCGGGAAATTCCTTCGCAAAATATTCAGATCTGGTCGAGCCTGAAAGATCCGCATCCAGCGCCACAACCTCAGGATGAAGTCTTCCAAGCTCAAGGAGAGCCTTACCGTAGGCATCCCTTGTTGCCGCTTTTTTTCCGATTTCAAAAGGCATATTACTCAAGGGCTTCACCTGCTTTCTCAAGCTCATCCATTGCTATCTTGAACTCCTCTTCATTCGTGGCTTTTCCATGCCAGCCCACTTCATTTTCCATGAAGGACACGCCAAGGCCCTTTATGGTCTTTGCTATGATGACCGTGGGCATACCCTTTGTCTCCCGGGCCTCCTTCATAGCCGCTCTGATCTCATCATAATCATTCCCGTCGATATTGATCGTATGGAAGTTGAAGGCCTCGAATTTTTTGTCTATGGGATAAGGGGAGCAGACATCTCCTATCGCTCCGTCTATCTGAAGATTGTTGTTGTCGATGATGAGTGTGAGATTGTCGAGCTTCCTCGCGCCGGCAAACATCGCTGCCTCCCACACCTGTCCTTCCTCTATCTCACCGTCGCCGAGAAGGGCATAAACACGATAATCCTTTTTGTCAAGCCGTCCCGCGAGAGCCATTCCGACTGCCGCTGAAACGCCCTGTCCAAGGGAGCCCGATGACATGTCAACGCCGGGCACCATCTTCATATCGGGATGCCCCTGAAGATAGAAGTCTGTGTGCCGAAGCTTCTCAAGATCCGAAAAAGGGAAAAAGCCCTTCAGCGCAAGCGCTGCATAATACCCGGGTGCACAATGTCCCTTCGAAAGGACAAAGCGGTCGCGGTCGGGATCGTGAGGATTCTTCGGATCCACCTTCATCTCCTCGAAGAAGAGATAAGTAAATATCTCCGTTGCCGAGAGGGATCCGCCGGGATGCCCGCTCTTTGCGTGGAAGGTGCTGATGATAATGCCCTTCCTGATCTTGTTTGCGATTCTTTGAAGCTCGATGTTTTCCATTATTTTCCTTTCAGCAGCGGAGCTCATCCAATGTCTTTCTGTAGCCGGGAATACATTCCTCTATGAAAATGTCAACCTCCGGAAGGTTCATTTTTCGAAGCGACCGAAGCGTCGTTTCTTCCGCCGAGAGAAACTCCCTGTTTCCCGCCTTCTCCTCTTCAATGCACTTGATGTAGGCGGAAAGCTTGTCTGCGCCCTTTACGAGCTTTTTCTCGTAGGAAAACTCCTCACCCGGAGAAAAGATGCTCTCGTATTCATCCTTCAGATCATCGGGAAGAAGCGATGTGAGGCGGCGCTGCGCCTCTTTTTCGATATCCTTGTACACATGCCTGATCTCGTCATTATAATATTTGACGGGAGTCGGCATGTCGCCCGTAATGATCTCTGTCGCATCATGATACATCCCGATAAGGGCGGCGCGCTCGCCGTTTAAGTTTTTCCCAAGCCTCTTGTTTCCGATGACGCAGAGCGCATGTGCTATCATAGCGACCTCGAGTGAATGCTCTGAGAGATTCTCATTTGAGGAATTCTTCATGAGTGCCCAACGGTCGATCCATTTGAGGCGCGAGATCATCGCGAAAAAATTATTTTCCATAGAAAAACGAGAAGTGCCTGCCTATTTGAGCAGGCACATTTTTGTATCTTTCGTCAGCCTTCGCTTGCGCTGGGTCCCTCGGCCGCGCTTGCGACCAGCATCACGACACCGTTTACAAGAAGCGCAATACCTATGAATACAGTAATTATATCCATGAAGCCAATAGGATTGAAGAACATTATTATTCCAAGAACGATAAGAAGGATCGCTACAATAATAGAAACTCCCTTGCTGGGACCGCTCGTCTTGAAGGCTTCGAAAAGGTCAAGCACACCGACTATGATAAGAATGATACCTATCACGATGAATGCGAAGGCTCCGATAAAGGGAGGGTTCACGAGAAGAAGGATACCTATTATCGCCGATATGATGGCAAAAATTATATTCTGTTTCGGCTTCGGCACGGCCTTCGATGTGAAAAAGGTGATAACGAAGATCACGGCCGCGATCAGGAGCACTATACCGAGCACCATGATCCCTACGCTGATGACACCTGAGCGAAGTACGATGAAGACCACGCCAAGCGCAATGGAAAGTATCGCTACTGCGAGCCTGTTGCCGAAAAACTTTTTTACCTTGTCCATAAGATTACCTCCTCAATTCAAAAAATACCGCAAAGATAATATATCATTTGCCTTTCATTTTCAATGATAATAAGTCAAACCGCGTTTATGAAAATATCCATATATTCAAGCATTTCAGCCTGCATTTTTGACATTGCGGATACATGGAGCGCTGCCACCTCTTCCTCGTCGATGCCAAGCACCCCTGCGATCTCCTTCTGTGTCAGATCCTCGTAATAGAACATGAGAACGACCTTCTGCTCTTCCTTTGTAAGGAGAGCCAGGGAACTCCTTAAGCGCCCGGAAAGCTCACTCTGGTTGAAACGGCTTTGCTTTGCAATTTCGGGGGCTTTTGCCTGCCTCATTGTTTCCTCTATGTAGCTGTCAAAGGAAACTGCCTGAGAAAGCTTGAAGGCCTCCTCTGCCTCGACGAGTGCAGTAAGTGAAAGTCCGAGTTTTCTCGCGACCTCGATATCATCAGGATAATGTCCGTTTGAAATGCGAAGCTCCTCCCTCACCCCGTCTATCCTCTTTTTCGTTGAGGTAAGCTTTTCCTGTACAAAGCCCTTCTTTCCGACTGCAAGGACCATCGCTCTTTTGATCTTCGCGGATGCGTAGGTCTCAAAGGGAAGCTTCTGACCATTATCATATTTGTGAATGGCCTCAATGAGTCCGGATATCCCGGTATCGGTAAGTTCATCAAGCGATGCCGTTTCGCCAAGAAATACCTTGAGTCTGACCGCAGTGGTCTTCACGAGATAGGCATAGGTATTGAATACGCGCTGCGTGTTCTCCTCGTTTGGGGAAGCAAGATATTCCTCCAGTGCCTGCTTCTTCCTGCTGATATTTGATTCTTCTTTGATGAGTGTCTTTAACATTTTTACCTAAACAATGGGTTACTATTATTATTCCCAGGATAATAATGCGTGTATATCAAGAATGAGCTTCTCTGTCTTTTCCCAGCCGAGACAGGGGTCTGTAATGGATTTTCCATAATCGCCTTCATCGACGCCCTGACTTCCATCCTTGAGATAGCTCTCTATCATGAGTCCCTTCACGAGAGACTTGATATCCTCGGAGTGGCGGCAGGAATGCAGGATATCCTTTGCGATCCTGATCTGCTCGAGATATTGCTTTCCCGAATTTGAATGGTTGCAGTCCACGATGACCGAAGGGTTCTTGAAATCGCCTTTGTCATATGCTTCCCTCAGCCGTCTCAGGTCTTCGTAATAATAATTTGCCGTGGAGCGGCCGAACTGATCCACAAAGCCGCGGAGGATCGCGTGGGTATATTCATTTCCGGTGGTCTGAACCTCCCAGCCCCTGTAAACAAAACGCTGCGGAGTCTGTGCGGCGGTGATCGCGTTCATCATAACGGAGATGTCGCCGGAGGTCGGATTCTTCATCCCGACCGGGATCCCGACGCCTGAGGCCACGATACGGTGCTGCTGGTCCTCGACGCTCCTGGCTCCTACCGCCACATAGGAAAGAAGGTCGGATAAGTATCTGTGGTTTTCGGGATAGAGCATTTCGTCCGCGCAGGTGAAGCCCGTCTCCGAGAGTATCCTTGTGTGGAGCTCACGGATCGCGATGATCCCCGCGAGCATGTCTTCGCCCTTTGAGGTATCGGGCTGATGGAGCATGCCTTTGTAGCCCGTGCCCTTTGTGCGGGGCTTGTTGGTATAGCACCTCGGGATGATGAGCACCCGGTCCTTCACCTTGTCGGCAACCGGAGCGAGGCGGTTCATGTATTCAAGGACAGCATCCTCCCTGTCCGCCGAGCAGGGACCTATGAGAAGGATGAGTCTGTCGTCCTCGCCTCTGAATATCTTCGTGACCTCATTGTCACGCTCCTCCTTTACGGCCTTCAGTTTTTCATCCAGTGGAAATTGCTCCTTCAGCTCTACGGGAAGAGGAAGCTGCCTGATAAATTCCATTTTCATTTCCATCGTGGTTCACATCACCTTTCCCGGACAAGGGGACGTTTCCCTTGTCCGCAAAACTTAAGTTTATGTCTCGATCACCCCGCCCAGAATACGCCCTCAAACGCATCCGTAAGAAGCAGAGAACCTGTATACATCGGCATCCCCTCTTGTCCGGGTTCGGGATTTACCGGAACAAGCACCAAGGTGTTGTCATCCATTATGCTGCAGGCCGCATAGGTCTTCATATCTGTTGCTATAAGCTGCAGCTTGTGTCCTGCAGGGACTATGATATCGATCCCTTTTTCGATGGGATCATCTATAGAATTGACTTTTTTAACGGGCACATCGACCTTTGTTGTAACATAGCTGTGAGTATATTCACTCACATATGAAGGGTCGGTATCGGTCCCGACATCATCGGCCCCTGTCATGTCATAGTGATAGAGACTGTGCCCGGCTGTTAAGAGTCCTTTTTCATTTATCGTAAAGCTGTTGGCAACCGTCGCAGTCCTCATTACGTCCATTCTCCGCTCCATCACAAAGCCCTCTGTCCATCCGGGGAAAACGTTCCTGAAACTGGGCGCAGAATAATCCTCCGGGTTCCTTCCCTTTTTCACACTGTCACCGGAGACCGTGTAAGTGTCAGCGAGCCTGTAATCATTATCATAATAATTGTCGGCAAAGATGTAATTTTTTCCGTCCTTATGAAGAAGATAAAAGTCCGCTCCGTAGGTGCCGCCATCATCTGCGCTGTATGCGGGATCCTCCTCAAACATTGTCACGTCATCTCCGACATAGATATTCGTTACCGTCGACCAGTTTGCCCCCTGGTACTCCTCGCACTCCATCATCCTGACCTTTCCGTCTTCCTCATAGAAGGTGCCTCCGGGGACTGGCATGGAAAAGTAATCGGAGGAAACGGAAATCAGATCGGCATTGAAAAGCCCCTTGTATTCGCTGAAGGGAACACATACAGAAACGGTATCAAAGCCTATGTCTAATATCTCTTCCGGCCCAAAATAGACCGTGACTCCGATATTTGATACTGTAAAGGGAAGGGGATCCGACGAAGCCGAATCCATTCTTTGACAGATCATGTCATAGACCTCTTTTTTGGTGTAAAGAAGATGCTGATCCGAATCAGGATAGTAATGATAGAGCTTTTCCAGAACTGCCTCGGCAAAATCCTCTTCATCCAAAACTATATCACGAAGAGAAAGCTCTTTCCCGGTGGCAGAGTCATAGGTTGCCGTATCGATAAAGATGCTCTGAGGTGCCGCTTCAAGCGAAACCTTTGTGATATCGCATACCGAAAACAACCTTGAATCGGCACGAACTATATAAGCGTCATCCTTTAAGTAGAAATTAACAGTATTGCCGAGGGCATCCTTCTGATTTTTCAGTCCGTTCTCTTTTATAGTATCCATAAGGTCGGATAATCTGGAATTAAAGAGGTTCTGGATCGTCATGTTCCTTTCATCGAGGGCTGAATTGAGGTAAGCATAGTCCCTTAACGGCTTCCACAGAGAGGCTCCGCTTTCATTGAACTCAAACTCTACAGGAGAAAGAGCGGGACAATAGCCTTCAATATAATCATCGCGACTGTTTCCGGAGGCTGACTGATAAAAGTGATTCTTCTCGATCTTAACGGAAACGGGAACGGACTCTTCATTTTGGATAACACCTGTAGTCTGTGATACTGCGCTTGAAAGCTCAGAATCAATTAGACTGGAGAGATTTGAAAGAGCTGCGGAAAGGTCGTCCTGACCGCCTCCGATAAACCCGCAGGATGCAGCGGAAATGACTGTTGCCGCGCTTATGGCACATACAGAAAGCTTCTTAAGAAAACCTTTTTTCATCCTATACTCCTTAAAAAAACTACGATGAAGCAGAAAATGCAGTTTATTATAGCATAAAGAGCTTTTAGGGAAAAGAAAAAGAAGAGCCTCGAAAGCTCTTCTTGAACCAGTGGACCTTCAGGGACTCGAACCCCGGACAAGCCGGTTATGAGCCGGCTGCTCTAACCAACTGAGCTAAAGGTCCTCATAATAGAAAATGACCCCAACGGGATTCGAACCCATAATACCGCCGTGAAAGGGCGATGTCTTAACCGTTTGACCATGGGGCCAAGCAAGCTGGTGATAGGAGTCGAACCTACAACCTGCTGATTACAAATCAGCTGCTCTGCCATTGAGCCACACCAGCATGTACAAAAAAACTCCCCGAGTAGGGCTCGAACCTACAACAACTCGGTTAACAGCCGAGTGCTCTACCATTGAGCTATCGAGGATTGTTGAGCTAGGTTCCCTTCAAGCCAACAGTGAAACACGGAACTCGCCGCAGTGCTCTACCATTGAGCTATCGAGGATTATTAAAAAACAGTAACCAACAGCGAAACTAGGAACTCGCCGCAGTGCTCTACCATTGAGCTATCGAGGAATGTATGAAACCCGCTTCAGTAAGAGAAATCATGTCGTTCTCTCAAAACTTCACACAGACTTGATATCTTCGCTACGATCTTCATGACCTCTATGACCTCTACGATCATCTCGATCTTCTTTGATCTTTTTCTTGATAAACCCTTCGATCGATTAGTGACA